>Ga0065721_10003738_pt1 | contig 103160 bp, 99 predicted proteins | sample Mesricmetagenome_FD_59108 | JGI IMG/M metagenome (GOLD analysis project Ga0065721, IMG submission 59108) | Mesophilic microbial community from rice straw/compost enrichment Sample: eDNA_1 v2 (version 2) | ecosystem: Engineered > Solid waste > Grass > Composting > Bioreactor | place: USA... | reverse complement strand
CCAGCAGGTTGGTCTGGAAGGCGATCTCGTCGATCAGCGAAACGATGTCGCTGATCTTCTGCGCGCTTTCCTCGATGCGGCTGACAGCAGCGACGGCGTCGGCCACGACCATGCCGCCCTTCTCGGCGGTATCGCGTGCGGCACCGGCAAGCTGATTGGCGGCCTGCGCATTCTCCGCGTTCTGCTTCACCGTCGTGGTGATCTCGTGCATCGATGCGGCAGTCTCTTCGATCGAAGCAGCCTGGCTTTCGGTACGCTGCGCCAGATCCTGGCTGCCGGCGGAAATCTCCGCAGACGCGATCTTCACCGACTGCGCCGTCTCGGTCAGCCGGTTGGCAAAATCACGCAGGCGGCCGGCCATGCCGTTGACGCCCTCCTTCAGCTGACCGAAGACGCCGTGATAGTTGCCCTTCACCGATCTGGTCAGGTCGCCATTGGCCATGGCGCCCGCGGTGTCGGCGAGTTCGTTCGTCATGGTCTGCAAGGTTGCGGTGAGGCGGTTCAGCTGCTGGCTGGTGGCGAGGAAGAAGCCCTCCTTGCCACTTTCGTCGATGCGACCGCTGAGATCGCCTGCGGCCACCTTGCTGACCAGCGCGGCGATCTCCTCACCGGCCGCTTTTTCACGTGCCTCGCGTTCGCGGCGCTGCTTGTCGTCCTCTTCGCGCTGGCGCGCGATCTGCGCCTCGGCCTCTTCGCGGGCGATCATGTTGTCCTTGAACACCTGCACGGCCTTCGCCATCTGGCCGATTTCCGCGCCGCGATCGACATGCGGGATTTCGACGCTGAGTTCACGGTTGGCCAGCCTCTGCATCGCGGCCGTCATATGCTGGATCGGCCCGCTGACGCGCCATTGCACGATCAGGAAGCCGATGGCTGTGAAGGCAACCGCAACAGCCAGCAGAACGCCATTCAGCACCAGACTACGGGTCGCTTCGGCAGCCTGCTTGTCAGCATGGATCACCAGAACATCCAGCGCCGCATTGGCTACCGCATTAAGCATGCTGAGGTCGGCGCTGGCATGCTCCTGATACTTGGCCTGTGGGACAGGAGATTTCTGACCGCTGCTGAACGCCTTTGCGATGAGCTTGCGCTCTTCCAGCAGTGGACCGGAGAAGAATGCCTTCGCCTTGTTGATGGCTTCGGCCACCGCTAGCGGCGTATCGCTGCGCGCGCCGATGGCGGAGACGATGTTCCAGGCTGTCTGAGTACGGCCGTCATCCTCGGCGTAGGCGATGATGTCCTCGGTGCTCCAAACCTGGTCGGCAGACATGGTTGTCAGCAGCCGCAGCACCATCGATCCGGCATTGGCGCGTATCGTCCAGGCATTCTGCTTTACGCTCAGCAATTGATCGACCACGGGATCGATTAGCATCGCAGAGCTTTCGAGGAAATCGGAAGTCTCCTGCACCGTGTCGAGAAACGACTGCGTGACGCGCGGCCATTCCTGTAGGACTTGCACATCGCGCTGGGCTTTGGGCTGGGTCATGGCGGTGAACACCTTCGGGCGCAGTACTTCGACGGCGTCGTGGGTGGATTTCAGCCGCAAAAGCAGTTGCGCCGCGCCGGGCAGATCGGGGATTGCGGCAAGCGCGTTATAGCCGGCGTTGAAGGCTTCGCGAGTTCCATCGCGCTGCGCAGCGATCTCGTCGATCGACTGCTTCGTGGCGGGGGCATCGGCACGCAGGTTGATCAGAATATTGCCGCGTTCGAGGCGATGCTGCTGCAGGCTCCTGAACAAGTTCTGGCTGATCGGCGCAAGCTGGGCAACCTTATGAGCCGTACGGTTGCGCTCCAAAGCAGTGTTTAGCGCGCTGATGCTGAATACCACCAGCAGCAGGCCCAGCAGGCCGATGATCAGGCCCAATGTGGTACGAATGGAAAGCGACTTCATAGCGATGTTCCCTGTTGCCGCACCGGTACATCCGGGCGATTTGGCGGCGCATGCTACAGGCAGTGATTGTGTGTCGCTTGGTAAATTTCTTGACGTTATCGACAAATTAGATAACGGCAGCGAACCACTCTCTCATCGCCAAAGTGGCGCAGACCGCTGCGCAGAAGATTTCGAGCCGACACCAACCTTCAGGGGTGTAGGTTTTGTCTGGCTCAACTTAAGCGGCGGGCTCGGCTGCGGCCGGCTGCTGCGCTGCCAGTTGCTCCAGCTGAGCGGCGGTGTCCTGGTTCACCAAGCGGTCGAGATCGATGATGGAGACCATCCGCTCTTCGCGGGCGACCAGCGCGCTCAGGAAGCGGTTATCGGCTTCCATGCCCGTTTCCGGCACAGCCTGCAGGTCGCGGTTGTCGATCGACAGGATGTCGGAAACCGAATCCACCAGCAGGCCGAAGGTGCCGTTGGCTGCCACCACGACGATCACCACATGCATGCGGGTCGGGTTGGTACGGCCGCCGCCCAGGCGAACGCGCAGATCGTAGATCGGCACGATAGTGCCGCGCAGATTGATGATGCCGCGGACGTAGTCGGGCGTATTCGGCAGGCCGGTCACCTCGGTCCAGGCGCGGATCTCGCGCACCGAGAGAATGTCGATACCGTAATACTGATTGTCGATGGCGAAGGTGAGATATTCATTGCTGCTCGAAGAAACATCCGCGCCAGCGGTCAGTGCGCGTCCGGAGGCGATGCCAGCCGGCATGCCCGGAATCGGAGTCTGGGGTGCGGTGGGAAGTTGCGTCATGATCCCTCCTTCGAGCCTGCCTGCTCTCCCGGCTCAACCATTGCCGGAAACAGTTCTAGCAAATCGGCGGCCCAGCCGGTAAGTAATTTCCTCTTGCCACGCATACATTAATTCTTCTGTTATTCCAAACTGTTCAACGAAATACCCGGGAGGAGGGGCAGTCTATGAGTGATGGCCGGCGCCGTGTGAAGCGGCCTGAGGATTTGCGGAGCCACCGCTGGTTTGGAGTCGACGATCTGCGTTCCTTCGGCCATCGTTCGCGCAGTTTCCAGATCGGGTTCAGCCGTGAGGATTTCGCCGGCAAGCCGGTGATCGGCATCATCAATACCTGGAGCGACATCAATCCCTGCCATACCCATTTCCGCCAGCGCGCCGAAGAGGTGAAGCGCGGCGTGTGGCAGGCCGGCGGCTTTCCCCTGGAACTGCCGGCGATCAGCCTGAGCGAGCCGTTCCAGAAGCCCTCCACCATGCTCTACCGCAATCTGCTGGCGATGGAGACGGAGGAACTGCTGCGCTCCTATCCGATCGACGGCGCGGTGCTGATGGGGGGCTGCGACAAGACCACCCCGGCGCTGATCATGGGCGCCATCAGCATGAACATCCCGGCGATCTTCATGCCTGCAGGGCCAATGCTGCGCGGCAACTGGCGCGGCAACACGCTGGGCAGCGGCTCGGACGCCTGGAAATACTGGGCCGAGCTGCGCGCCGGCAATATCGACCGGCAGGCCTGGGGCGAGATCGAGGAGGGCATCGCACGCGGTCCAGGCCACTGCATGACCATGGGCACGGCCTCCACCATGACCGGCATCGCCGAAACACTGGGCCTGAGCCTGCCCGGCTCGAGCTCGATCCCGGCGGCAGATTCCGGCCATGCTCGCATGGCCAGCTATACCGGACGGCGGATCGTCGAGATGGTCTGGGAGGATCTCAAGCCGACCGACATCCTTTCGGCCGATTCCTTCGACAACGCCGTTACTTTCGCGATGGCGGTCGGTGGCTCGACCAACTGCATCATCCATCTCGTCGCCATGGCGGCACGCGCCGGCGTCGATCTGCCGCTCAAGCGCTTCGACGAGATTTCCCGCGAGGTGCCGGTAATCGCCAATCTGCGGCCGAGCGGCAAATACCTCATGGAGGATTTTTACTTCGCCGGCGGCATCCGCGCCCTGCTCAGCCAGCTCGCGCCGAAGCTGAAGCTGCATTGCATGACCGCGAACGGCAAGACGCTGGGCGAGAATATCGCCGGGGCCAAGCCGCATAACGACGATGTCATCCGCTCGCTGGACAATCCGATTGCGGAAAGCGGCGGTCTCGTGGTCCTGTTCGGCAATCTCGCGCCCAATGGCGCGGTGATCAAGCCGAGCGCCGCCGATCCGAAGCTGCTCAACCATACCGGCCCGGCCATGGTGTTTGAGGACTACAACGACATGGCCGCTCGCATCGACGATCCCAATCTGCCGGTGACCCCGGACAGCGTACTCATTCTGCGCAACTCAGGCCCGCAAGGCGGCCCTGGCATGCCCGAATGGGGCATGTTGCCGATCCCGAAGAAGCTGCTGCAGCAGGGCGTGCGTGACATGGTGCGCATGTCGGATGCCCGCATGAGCGGCACGTCTTACGGTACCTGCGTGCTGCACATCTCGCCGGAGTCCTACATCGGCGGGCCGCTGGCGCTGGTGCGTACCGGCGACATGATCGAATTGAATGTGGCCGAGCGGCGGCTGGACCTGAAGGTCTCGGATGAAGAACTAGCTGCGCGCCGCGCTGCCTGGACGCCGCCGCCGCCGCGCTATCAGCGCGGCTATGGCGCGATGTTCTCACAGCACATCACGCAGGCTGAACGCGGCTGCGACTTCGACTTCCTGCATGCCGGTGCCCCCACGCCGGAACCCGAAATCCACTGAACCGACTGGAGACATAAGATGAAATTGCCAGTGAACGCGTTCAAGCGCGCGCTCAAGGAAGGACGGCCGCAGATCGGTCTGTGGAGCATGCTGTGCAGCAACATCGTGGCCGAGATCGTTGCTACGGCGGGCTTTGACTGGGTGGTGATCGACACCGAGCATTCGCCCAATGAACTGCCGATGGTGCTGCAGCAACTGCAGGCCATGCAGATCGACGCCAACACCACCGCCACCCCGGTGGTGCGCCCGGCCTGGAACGATCCGGTGCTGATCAAACGCTTTTTGGATATTGGATCGCCCAACCTGATCCTGCCCTTCGTGCAGAGTGCCGAGGAAGCGGCCCAGGCAGTGGCTGCCACGCGTTATCCGCCGCATGGCATTCGTGGCGTTTCCGGCTCACAGCGGGCCAACCGCTACGGCCTGATCGCCGATTATCACGCCAAGGCTTCGGAAGAAATTGGCGTCATCGTTCAGGTCGAGACCCGCGCGGCGCTGGAACGTATCCCGGAGATCGCCAAGGTCGACGGCATCGACGGCATCTTCATCGGCCCGGCCGATCTGTCCGCCGATGTCGGCCATCTCGGCAACCCGGCGCATCCGGAGGCGCAGGCGGCGATCATGCGCGGCCTGGAGCTTTGCAAGGCGGCAGGCAAGCCCTGCGGCATCCTGGCGCCCAACGAAGACGATGCACGGCGCTATTTCGATGCCGGCTTCACCTTCGTTGCTGTCGGCGTGGATCAGGGCCTGCTGACCAAGGCGACGCGCGAGATCGTCAAGCGCTTCCGCAGCCATCTTGGCCGCTGATCACCGCTTGCGGCGCACCCAGAAACGATAGCAATGGGCGAACAGGTCCGGGTTGTCCTGTTCGACTACTGCCCAATTGTCGAGATTGACCGCCAAAGGATCGTCGGGGAAGCGGCTGCGATACTTTGCCAGAATGCTGGGCAGGCCGAACTCGAAGCCGAGGAACTCCAGCCCGGCTCCGTCCAGCAAGGCCCGAATGCCCTGCGGCGTATAGCGATGCTCCCGGCGGTGAAACAGCAGATCGCGCAGATCGCTTAAGGCATGGAAGGCGCTGAAGCGTGCCAGACGCTCGGCCAAGGCTGCATCCAGGCGCGGCAGATCGTGCCGGAAGCGGCGTATATCTTCCGCGCTGTCGGTGTAGCCATGGCGGGCGATAAGTTCGCGGGCCGCAACCACGTCACGGCGGGTGATTTCGCTATACAGCCCCAGCATCATGAAGCCGTCGGGCTTGAGCAGGGTGATGAGCTGTGCCAGCCCGGCCGCAGGATCGCGCAAATGATGCAGCACGCCAAAGCTTTCGATTATGTCAAAGCGTCGTTCGATCTCACCCAGTCGCAGGATGTCGGCCTGGGCGAAGTCGAGATTGCAGATGCCGAGTTCGGCGGCCTTGCGGCGGGCATAGGCAAGGCTGGCGCGGCTGAGATCGACCGCCAGCACCCGGCAATTGTAGTAGCTGGTGCTGGCCAGGATGGCATGCAGTCCCGTGCCACAGCCGGCGACGAGAATGTCCGGCGCGGCACAATAGGGCAGCGGCAAGGTTTGGTAGGGCAGGGCCGCGCGCAAGCGGATCGCCAAAGCCGATGGCATGCTGAGGACCGGCTGCTGCCAGCGCGGGAACGGGCTTTCCTCATACATCTCGTGCACAGCCTGGCTGGCTTCATCGATGGGGGTCAGTACCGGTGTCGAGTCCAGCAGGGCACGTTCCACCAATGGCTCGTCAAGCTGGATGCATTTCAGTTCCTGATAGGCGATCGGCCATGTCTGGTTCGACAGGCGAGGTGCATCCTCGCGCCGCCATAACGGGCGGTAGCAGGCGTAGACGGCGAATTGTGCGGCCGTCAGCAACGGGTCGGAATCTGTGAGAGTTGCGTCCAAGCGCGACAGCAGTTCCTGCTCGGCACCGCCGACCGGATCGATGTATTCCGCATGGAAGGCACTGATCGCCAGCAGCGACAGCAAGGATGCGAAGCGTTGTAATGCGGCCGGTTTATGGGCGGCGAGATACAATGCCCCGCGGCGCAAGGCATTCAGTCGATTCTGAAGCTCCAGCGAACTGACCAGACCATACCGCAGCCAGGCCGCGACAGCGGGATCTTCGGCCGGATCTGAAAAGTCAGGCAATTCCAGATGGGCCGCAACGGCATCCATCGGCAGGTTTTCCAGCACAGCCAGAGCCGAGATGCTGGGGCTCGCCAGGATGATGCCTTCGATATAGGCCGCGAGATCGCGCGGTTCGACGCCCGGTTTGCCCAGCAGGGACAGGATCAACTCTGTCAAGGCGGGATCGGGCTGCTCAATACGCTGCGCGCTCAGCGCGCGGGCGAAGCCCGTCTTGTAGCGAACGATATTGGGCGCGGTCTTCAGCGCCACGGTGAAGTGCTCCAGCGCGCGCTGTGTCTCGCCGCTGCCCAGCAGCGCATAGCCGCAAAGGTAATTGATTTCCGGATCGGGCTGCGGCGATTTTCGCTGCGCGATGGACAATGCCTCGATGGCGCTGTCGAACTTGCCCTCCGTCAGATCGGCATGAGCATGCCCGACATAGGCGCCGGCCAGCTCCGGGTCGATGGCGAGCGCTTCGTCGAAGCTTTCCCGCGCAAGGTCATAGGCGCCATCGGCGAGGAGGATATGGCCCCGCGTCAGATAATACTGTTCAACCGGCGTGCCGGTTTCGAGGGCGAGGTCGATCGCGCGCTCGATCATCTGTTTTGCCACCGGCAGATTGCCGCGCTGGAGCGCGATATGGCTCTTCAGATGCAGGGCATCGGGAAAGTCCGGCTCCTTCTGCAGTATACCGTCGAGCACCCCATCCGCCTGCCCCAACTGGCCGCCTTCGATGGCACGGATCGATGCCCGCAGAAACGGCGCGAGGTAGGTCCTTCGGTATTCGGCGTCAGCGGGGGGCAGCGACATTTCGCTTTGCAGAGGGGGGTGGAAGTTGCTTACTCTAGCAGATTAGGAGGAACGACCAGTTGGAGCAAACAGAATGAAAACGTCTCCGGTAACGCCGGCCGATCTGGCGGCGTCCGTTTTTGCGGTGCCGCCGCTGGCGCGCTATTCCGATCTGACCCTCAACGAAGAAGCGAATCGCCAGCTCATTGCGTATCTTGAGGCCGGCGGGATTCGCAGCCTGATGTATGGCGGCAACGCCAATTTCTATAACCTTCCGGTTAGTGAATACGCGGAGGTTCTGGAGTTCCTGTGCGACGCGGTCGGTCCGGATACCTGGCTGATCCCGTCCTTCGGGCCCGATTACGGCAAGCTGATCGACCAAGCCAAGATTCTGCGCGGCTCAAAGGTGCCGACAGCCATGGCGCTGCCGCAGACCTTCCCGGCCACGCCGGACGGAATTGAGGTCGGCCTGCGCCGCGCGGCAGTCACCATGGGCAAGCCGCTGATCCTCTATATCAAGTCCGACAACTACATCCATCCCGAGGCGGCGGGGCGCCTGGTGAAAGACGGCTTCGTCTGTGCGGTGAAATACGGTACCGTTCATGCCGATCCGGCGCAGGACGATTACCTGCGGCGGCTACTGGACCATGTCGATCCGAAATTGGTGATCAGCGGCATCGGCGAACGTCCGGCCATCGTGCATCTGCGCGAGTTTGGCCTGGGCGGCTTTACTTCCGGCTCCGTCTGCATCGCGCCGCGCGGTTCCAACGCGATCCTCGGCGCGATCCAGCGCGGCGATTGGGCCGAGGCGGAACGCCTGCGCGAGGCCTTCCTGCCGCTAGAGGATCTGCGCGATAGCATCAATCCGCTCCGCGTCCTGCATGATGCCGTCAGTCTGGCCGGGATCGCGGAAATGGGGCCGATGCTGCCGCTGATGAGCAATCTCAATGCCGAACAGAAGGCGAGGGTGCAGCCTGTCGCGCAGGCATTGAAGGCCTGGGATGCCAGCCTGGCCACGGCTCAGGCGGCTGAATAAAGGCAGACGCCCATACACCAAAAGCCCCGGACGGATCCGGGGCTTTTCTTTTTGCATTGCGGTCTGTGCCGCTCAGCTTGCGGCCTGTTTGCCGCTTTCGGCCTTCTTCAGCTCTTCCTCGACAAGCTCCTTCTTCGAAAGCTTGCCGATCAGGGTCTTCGGCAGGGCGTCACGGATTTCCATCGCCACCGGCATTTCATGCTTGCCGAGCTTGTCCTTGAGGAAGTCCCTGAGCTGCTCGAAGGTGAAGGGCTCCGCGCCGGGCTTCAGCTTGATGAAGGCCTTGGCCGACTGCCCGCGATACTGATCGGGAATGCCGATCACGGTGCATTCCTCGACGCTGGGATGCTCGTAGATCGCTTCCTCGATGTTGCGCGGGTAGACGTTGAAGCCGCCGGACAGGATCATGTCCTTCTTGCGGTCGACAATGAAGATATAGCCTTCCTCATCCATGTAGCCGACGTCGCCGGTATGGAAGCGGCCGCCGGCGAAGGCTTCTGCCGTTGCTTCCGGCTTGTTCCAGTAGCCCTTCATGACGTTCGGGCCGCTGATGCAGATTTCGCCGGTCTGGTTCACGCCCAGCACCTTCAGTGGATCGTCGACATCGACGATCTCGATGATCACGCCGGGCAGCGGCAGGCCGCAGGAGCCGCGCTTGCGCTTGCCGCCATAGATGGTCTGGGTACCGGCCGGCGAGGTCTCGGTCATGCCCCAGCCCTCGATCATCTTGTGGCCGGTGATCGTTTCGAACTTGTCCTGAATCTCCGCTGGCAGCGGCGCGCCGCCGGAGGCGCAGAACTTCAGGGCCGAGAGATCGTAATTCTTCAGATCCGGGAAGTTGACGATGGCGGCGTACATGGTGGGCACGCCGGGAAAGATGGTGATCTTCTTCTTGTGCAGATCCTCCACCACGGCTTTCAGCTCAAAGCGCGGATGCAGGATGAATTCGGCGCCGATGATCAGCATGCGCAGCAGCACCGCGCTCAGGCCATAGATATGGAACATGGGGAGGACCATCATGACCCTCTCCTTGCCGTCTTCCAGCTTCAGCGCCTCGCTGTTCTCGGTCCAGCTTGCATACATCTGCACCGTGGCGGTGATGTTGCCGTGGGTCAGCATCGCGCCTTTGGGCTGGCCGGTGGTGCCGCCGGTATATTGCAGGATCGCCACTTCTTCGACTGGATCCTTCACCGGGTGTGGCGTGTAACGGCCGTCATTAGCAATGAGATCGCTGAAGCGGATATGCTTGTCGTCCTTCGGGACGCTGGCGATTTCCTTGCCCTTGGCCAGGGGGAACAGAATGTTCTTCGGGAAGGGCAGCACATCGGGCAGGCGGCAGACGACGATCTTCTTCAGACGCGTGCTGCCCAGCATTTTGCTGATATTGCCGTACAGCGCCTTGAGATCGAGGGTGACGATGATGTCGGTCTGGCTGTCTTCGATCTTGTAGCGCAGCTCACGCTCGGCATCGAGCGGGCTGTAGTTCACCACCCGGCCTCCAGCCTTCAAAATGGCGAAGAAGCAGATCACGTAATGCGGGGTATTCGGCAGGAACAGGCCAACATGCACGCCGGGGCCGACGCCGAGCTGCTGGAAGCCCTTGGCGGCCCGGTCAATCAGATCCGAAATGGCGGCATAGGTATAAACTTTGCCCATGAAATTCAGGCAGGGGCGCGGGGCGAACCGGGCCACGGCATCGTCGAACAGGGTCCAGATCGGTTTGGCCTGGAAATTCTGCGCCCAGGTCACGCCGGCTGGATAGGATTTTTCCCAGAACGGTGCGGTCATCGGTTTCTCCCCCTAGACTAAAACCCCAATCACGCGGGGCCCGGGCATTGTATGAACGGGGCGAGAGTGGCGCAACGTGGCGTTACGTCAATTCGCCCCCCGCCCGGGTTGCGTGGCAGCGCAACGGCTGGCAGACTCCATCTGTCATTCCTTATCCCCAAGAGGCCAGAATGGGCGGCGGCGCCAAGGACATACGGGCGGAGCGCGACCGGTTCGTCGCTTTTGCCTTCTCCGCTGCCGATCTGATGCTGGAAGTCACTGCCGAAGGGCAGATCACCTTCGCTTCTGGCGCGGCGCGGCTGCTGACGGGGATGGAGGCCGATGCCCTGGTCGGACGGCAATTCGCCAGCCTTGTGGATGAGGCCGACCGGCATTTTATCCTCAACCTGCTCAGCACGCTTTCGGTCGGCGGCCGGATCGAGCCGGTGACGTTGCGCCTTGTAGGCGCGGATGGTGCGTCGGGTGCTCTTTGCGTGCTCGGCGGCTGCTGCCTGCCGCTGCAAGAGGGCCGCTATTACCTGACTCTGTCGAATGCCCGCTTGCCGGCCGCAGAGGCGGCCATGCTCAACAAGCGCGACTATCAGACCGGGTTGCTTGGGCCGGAGGATTTCGATGCCCGCGCCGGCGAACGGCTGAAACTTGCCCGCGAGCTTGGCGCCGAGGTCAAGCTGACTCTTTTGGAGATTGTCGGCCTGCAGGAGCTTGCGCAGACATTGCCGCCTGAGGAAGGCAAGGCGCTGATGAGCGATGTCGGCGCCCTGCTGCGCGGCAAGTCGATCGGCGGCGATACCGCCAGCCGGATCGATCCGGAGAAATACGGCATCCTGCATGCCAAGGCCCTGGATCAGGAAGCGGTGGCAGAGCAGGTCCGGCAGTTGATTGTCCGCGCCGGGCCCGATGCCGCCGCCGACATGGTCGGCATTCGCGGCGCGACATTGGACCTGCATGCCAAAGACATGAGCGACGAGGACGCCGCCAGCGCGATGGCCTTTGCCGTGCAGCGCTTCGCCCGCGACGGGGCTGAGAGTTTTTCCTTCCGCTCTACCGAAGACAGCCTGAAGGCCTTGCTGAACACCACGGTTGCGCGGGTGCGGGCCTTGCGCTCGGCCGTGGCGGGGCAAAAGTTCCAGCTTGTCTTCCAGCCCATCGTGCGACTGGATAACCGCACGCTGCACCATTACGAGGCGCTGTCGCGCTTCGAGGATGGCGGCTCACCATTCGAGACGATCCGGCTGGCCGAGGGCGTGCACATGATCGGTGAATTTGATCTGGCGGTCGTGCAGCGCGTCGTCGACCTGCTGGCCGAGCGCCGCCGGCAGGGCGAGATCATCGATGTGGCGGTGAACCTGTCTGGTCACAGCCTGGAAAGCACGGTCTTCATGGCAGCCCTGCGCGAAATCCTGGCGCCGGTGCCTGAGCTGCGCCGTCAGCTGATTTTTGAGATCACGGAATCGACGCAGATTACCGATCTGGTGCATGCGGCTAACGCCGTGCGGCAATTGCGCGAGGACGGCCATTCGGTCTGTCTGGACGATTTCGGCGCTGGCGCTGCGTCCTTCCCATATCTGCAGGCGCTGGATGTCGATTACGTCAAGATCGACGGCGCCTATGTGAAGGCGCTGCAAACCACCGGCCAGGATCGCGACCGTGCCATCCTCAAGGGCATGGTCTGGCTGTGCAAGGAATTGCGGATCGGCACGGTGGCCGAGATGGTCGAGACCGAGGATCAGGCTCGCCTGCTGCATGATTTCGGCATCGACTACGGCCAAGGTTACCTGTTCGGCCGGCCGGAATCCGAGCCCAGGCTGGAGCCGCTGCGGCTCGACGATTCAGGCGGGCATCTCGATCCAACGCAGGTGCCGGTCACCAAGCGGCGCTGATCAGCCACGCAATTCGATCTTGCCGTGGTCCAGCGCGATCACATCGCGCTCCACCAGCCGGGCGCGGAACGAAACCGTGTTCCCGTCGCGCCAGATCTCGGTATGGATCGTCTCGCCCGGAAAGACCGGGGCGGTGAAGCGTGCCTCGATATGCGCGACTTTCGACGGATCGTGATCGCAGGCGGCCTTTACGACGGCCCGCACGGCATGGCCGTAGGTGCAGAGGCCATGGAGGATCGGACGCGGAAAACCCGCCGCCTTGGCAAAGGCGGGATCGGCATGCAGCGGATTGCGGTCGCCGCAGAGGCGGTAGAACAGGGCTTGGTTCGACTGCGTCTTCGCAGTCACGCCGACATCCGGCGCGCGATCCGGAATCTGATGCGGCTCGGGCGGACCTTCTCCCGGCGCGCGCTGCGGGCCGCCGAAGCCGCCATCGCCACGGGCGAAGACAGTGGAGAGCAACGTGGCAAGCGGCGCATTGCTGACGGCATCACGGATTGCGGTTTCCACCAGCAGTACGGCGCCCTTGTTGGCGCCTTTGTCGAAGGCATCCTTGATGCGGATTTTCGACTTCACGCGTCCCTGCGGCGGCAGTGGCTGATGCAGCGTGATGCGCTGCTCGCCGTGCACGACCATGACAACGTTGATCCCAGCCTTGAAGGCCCAGGAATCGTCCCAGGCGATCACGGTGGCCTGGCTGGGCAGCGCTTTGAGGTTCTTCTCGAAGACGAAGGGCAACTCATCCAGATCCATCGGATCCTGCCCCATGCCGACACTCAATGCGTATAGCATCGTGTCGCGATCGGTATAGCTGAATTCCCGCTCGGGCAGATCGAGGCGCATCAGATCGTCGTAGACAATCGGCATGGTTCCTCCGTTTAATCTTGCCGCGACTCTAACGGGGCATTCGGGTCTGCACCAGCCTTGACGCAACGTTAGCCCGCCAGATCGGCCTGTCCAGGGAGGAAACTCATGGCCTATACCACGTTCGATTTCAGCGTTGTCGACCATGTGGCGCGGATCGTGTTCAACCGTCCCGACAAGGCCAACGCCATGGTGCTACCGTTCTGGCAGGAGATGGTCGATGTCTTCGCCGAGATTGACGACCGGCCAGAGGTGCGCGCGGTGGTGATCTCGTCCACAGGCAAGCATTTCACCGGCGGTCTCGATCTTGCGGCCTTTGCTGGCATAGCCAGCGACATGATGAAGGGCGACCGCGGCCGCGTGGGCGAGCAGATGCGCCGTACGGTGGCCGAAATGCAGGAGACTTTTGCCGTGATCGACCGCTGCCGCGTCCCGGTCTTGGCGGCGGTCCAAGGGGGCTGCGTGGGCGGCGGCGTCGACCTGATTTCGGCCTGCGACATGCGCTACTGCACGAGTGACGCCTGGTTCTGCATCCAGGAGATCAATATCGGCATGACCGCCGATGTCGGCACGCTACAGCGCTTGCCGCATCTGATGCCGTCCGGCCTAGTGCGCGAGCTGGCCTATACCGGGCGGCGGATGCCGGCCGAGGAGGCCTTCCGCTGCGGCCTCGTCAACACGGTGTTCGACAGCCACGAGGCGATGATCGATGCGGTGCTGGAGATCGCGAAAACCATCGCCTCGAAATCGCCGCTTGCGATCCACGGCACCAAGGACATGCTGAACTACACGCGCGACCACAGCGTGGCGGATGCCCTCAATTATATGCAGGTCTGGCAGGCCGGCATGTTCCTGACCAAGGACCTGATGGAGCAGATGCAGGCCAACCAGGAAAAGCGCCCGGCCAAGTTCGACGATCTGCTGCCGGCCAAGAAGCTGGTGCGGCGCCGGCGCTGAGCTTTAGTCGACGCCGAGTTTCTTCCAGATGCCGTCGGCGACCATCACGGTGCGGTCGCCGACATTCATCATGCCGTGGATGAAGACCAGGCTGCGGGTGTTGCGGACGATACGGCCGCGCATCTCCACCCAGTCGCCGGGCCGTGCGGCGGCGACGAACTGGTGGTTCAACGACACCGTGGCGCAGGGCATGCGGTCCACCGCATCCCAAACAATCCAGCCCAGCGCGTGGTCGACGAACGTCATCAGCATGCCGCCATGCACCACGCCGCGCGAATTGGTATGGCGCTCTTCGGCCAGGAAGGCGTAGGCCGAGCCTTCGGCTTCGCGTCTGACCCAGACCGGGCCGACCAGTTGGGTGAAGGGGCCTTGGCCCTGACGCTGTTTCCAGCCGGCGGTGACGGGGTCGAAGCTCATCGTTCTTGTGGTCTTGTTTCTCTGTCCTGGACTTTCATAGAGCAAAAACCGGCCCCTTGCCGCAAGCTTTACCCAACGTCACCAGCTTGCCTCGCCTGGGCGCGGGTTTTACCCTGTCGCCCATCAAGGGAGAGAAACATGAACCTCGACTTCACGCCGGAAGAGCGTGCTTTCCGCGAAGAGGTACGCAGCTTCATCCGCGACAATCTGCCCCCGGCACTGGCCGAGAAGAGCCGCCGCAACATTCACCTCGCCAAGGAAGACTACGTCGCTTGGCACAAGATCCTGCACAAGCGCGGCTGGTCGGCACCGAACTGGCCGAAGGAATATGGCGGGCCGGGCTGGACGCCGGTGCAGAAATACATCTTCGACGAGGAATGCGCCGCTGCCGATGCGCCGCCGCTTTCGCCCTTTGGCATCTCCATGGTCGGCCCGGTGATCTACACTTTTGGCTCGGAAGAGCAGAAGAAGAAATATCTGCCGAGGATTCTGAGCATGGAGGATTGGTGGTGCCAGGGCTATTCCGAGCCGGGCTCGGGCTCCGATCTCGCCTCCCTGCGTACCCGCGCCGAAAGCGAGGGGGATCATTACATCGTTAACGGTCACAAGATCTGGACCACACAGGCGCATTTCGCAAACATGATGTTCTGCCTGGTGCGCACCGATCCGAATGCCAAGCCGCAGGAGGGCATTTCCTTCCTGCTGATCGATATGACCACTCCCGGCATCAGCGTCCGTCCGATCATCTCGATCGACGAAGGCCACAGCGTCAACGAGGTCTTCCTCGACAATGTACGCGTGCCGAAGGCGAACCTGATCGGCAAGGAAGGCAAGGGCTGGACCTACGCCAAGTTCCTGCTGGGGAATGAGCGCACCACAATTGCCGAGGTCGCGCGATCCAAGCAACGGCTGCGGCGGCTCAAGGAAATCGCCCGCGCCGAACAGGCTTTCGGTGCGCCGCTCCTGGATGAGCCGAGCTTCCGTGACAAGGTCGCTGCGGTGGAGATCGATCTGTTGGCGCTGGAATACACCAATCTCCGTGTGCTGGCGGCGGAGAATGAAGGCAAGGCTTTGGGCCCTGAAGTGAGCATGCTGAAAATCCGCGGCTCGGAAATCCAGCAGACCATCACCGAACTGGCCTGCGAGGCGCTTGGCTATTATGCCGCGCCTTACGAGCATCGGCCCGATGGCTCCAACCAGCCGCCAGTCGGTCCCGACTACGCGCAGGGCCGCATGGAATCCTTCCTCTACAATCGCGCAACCACGATTTATGGCGGATCGAATGAGATCCAGCGCAACATCATCGCCAAGATGGTGCTTGGTCTGTAACCGCTCTACGCAAGGATAGGCAGAATGGATTTTCAACTTTCCGAAGAACAGAAACTGCTAGCCGACAGCGTCGAGAGCTGGCTGCAGGACAAGTACGATTTCGAGCGCTGGCGCAAGCTGGTGAAGACCGATCTCGGCTATGCTGAAGAGAACTGGAAGGCGATGGCCGAACTCGGCTGGCTGGCCATGCCGCTGCCGGAAGAGGCAGGCGGTCTGGGCGGCGGCGCAGTCGAATGCATGCTGATTGCCGAACGCTTCGGCAAGCATCTGGTGGCCGAGCCGTATCTGTCCACCGTGGTGATCGGCGCAGGTCTGATCCTTGCCGCAGGCAGCAAGGCGCAGCAGGAGGAATGGCTGCCGCAAATCGCCGAGGGCAAGGCAAAATGGGCCTTTGCCTTTGCCGAGCATGGCGCGCGTTTCGTCCTGCATGAGGTGAATACGGCTGCGAAGAAGGCGGGTGAGGGCTGGATGATCTCCGGCAAGAAGATCGTCGTCTTCGATGCGCCGTCAGCGGACAAGCTGATCGTGCTGGCGCGCAGCGATGGCGCGGCCGCCGACCGGCAGGGCCTCGGCCTTTTCGTGGTGGATGCCAACGGCAAAGGCGTGACGCGGCAGGATTACCGCACCGTCGACAATCGCCGCGCCAGCGACATCCAGTTCGATAATGTGCCGGTCCTGGGCGTGCTGGGTGATCCGGGCAATGCTCTGGAGACGGTGGAGGCCGTGGTGGACCGCGCCATCGGCTATCTCGCCTCGGAAGCCGTCGGCGCGATGCAGGCGCTCTACGAGACGACACTGGCCTATCTGAAGACGCGCAAGCAGTTCGGCCGACCGATCGGTGATTTCCAGGTGCTGCAGCACCGCATGGTCGACATGATGATCCATGTCGAAAGCTCACGTTCGCTGGCGCTCCTTGCCAATCTCAAGGCCGATGCGGCGCCGGCCGAGCGGGCCAAGGCGGCCGCCGCGGCCAAGGTGCAGATCGGCAAATCGGGCCGCTGGGTCGGCCAGCAGTCGATCCAGCTGCACGGCGGCATGGGCATGACCGACGAGCTCAATGTCGGCCATTACATGAAGCGACTGATGATGATCGACACCTATTTCGGCCATGCCGACTACCACCAGCGCCGCTTCGCGGCTCTGGCCAACGCGGCGTAAGCCAGCCGGGATTTTTTTTGCGAAATGGCCGGTCGGGGTGTCCCGGCTGGCCATTTTCATTCTGGCTATCTCAGCGGGAACGAGCCGGCCGTCGGATTGCAGGCCAGGAATAGGAAAAAGCCCGGCGGGTGACCGCCGGGCTCTTTGTGGAAACCGGAACGTCTTGGGCGCTTAGGCGGCGTTGACCGCTTTCACGGCCTCGACGGCGCTCTCCGGATTCCAGTTGGTATAGGCCATGGCGCAATGCTGGGCGCAGTAGGGCTTGCCCGGCAGGGCGACATGATCGCAGAAGTCGAATTCCGAGCTTTTCGGATCGCCGATCGGCCATTTGCAGCGCGGACCGGTGGTTGGGGTCAGGGCTGCTAGCATGGCCGGGGTGAGCTGGGCCTGCTGCGACGCCTGACCGACAGGAGCGGCCTGCGGCGCCACGGCCGGCTCGGTCTTCACCTGCACCGGAGCGCGAGGTGCTGCGGGTGGCCCGGCCTGATGGCTGGGCGCGGGCCGGGGCTGTGCCGGCTTGTCGCTGCGCATGATGGGCGAGGCCCGTTTGGCCAGACCGATGCGATGAGCCTTTCCGACCACGGCGTTACGGGTCATGCCCAGCGCCTTGCCGATCTGGGTGATCGACTGGCCGCTTTCCCAAAGTTGAACCAGAAGTTTGACCTTCTCGTCCGTCCACACCATATCTAGCCCCCATTTCTGGACTGAGACGCTAGATGCAGTAAGGCCTTATTTTGGCTTTTGGGTCAACCGGACTCTGTCCTTATCCACAAGAATCTGATTCGGGGCTAGGGTTTAAGCCTGCGACAACCAGGGCCGAATCGGAATTATCCCCAAGATGTTGCGTTTCCGGACCCGCCCACGACTGACAGAGCCGCCTGCCGGCCCCGGATGCCTTATTCCGCGGCGCCCCCATCGGGGCGGGGGAGGCCGATCCTCGACCAGGCCATGCAGGACGAGGCGTTGCACCGCGCAGGGCCCGATACAGCCGATGTGATCGACTTCACACTCGCACCCGGCGATCTGGCGCGGTGGTCGCCCTACTGGTGCATGGCTCCAGGCCAGTCGCACCGAGGCTGACCGCCGCTTCTATATCAACAGCTTTGTCATGGCCGAGCATTGTGATCATGGCGAATGGGCCCTCCGGGGCGGCCAGCCGGTGCCACTGGGCGAGGGGTCTTCACTGGTGCATTACGAGGCTTTGCATGAACGGCCCGAGCCGCATTTCATTGAGGAGTAAGGTCTCCCGATTGAAGCAAACTACCCGTCATGTCACGGTAATCTCATGATCAATCCCAGCGGCAGTTTCTCATTCGACCTGGTGATCTTCGGCGCGACCGGCGATCTGTCGTTGCGCAAATTGCTGCCAGCGCTTTATCTGCGCGATGCCGACGGGCAGCTCAATGACGATGCCCGCATCTTCGCGGTTGCGCGCAGCGAGCATGGCGACGATGAGTTTCGCGCGGTCGCCACCAAGGCATTACAACAGCATCTGCCGGCCAGTGAGATCAGCGCCGAACGGATGCAGCGTTTCACCAGGCGCATCCGCTATATCACCGTCGATGCGGAGGATCCGGCAGGTTATGCGCGACTGAATGCGGCGCTGGACGGTGATTGCGACCGCGTCCTGGTGTTTTACCTCGCCATGGCGCCACGCTTCTTCGGTGATGTCTGCCGCAATCTCGCCAAGGCGGGGCTGAACCGCCCGGCCGCCCGCGTGGTGCTGGAAAAGCCGATCGGCCACGATCTCGCCTCGGCGCAGGCGATCAACCAGGCGGTCGGCGCGGTGTTTTCGGAAGATCAGATCTTCCGCATCGATCATTACCTCGGCAAGGAGACGGTGCAGAACCTCATGGCGCTGCGCTTTGCCAATGCGCTGTTCGAGCCAATCTGGCATCGCGGCGTCATCGACCATGTGCAGGTCACAGTGGCCGAAAAAATCGGCGTCGAGGGCCGGGCGGGGTATTACGATCATGCCGGTGCCCTGCGGGACATGGTGCAGAACCATCTGTTGCAGCTTTTGTGTCTGGTGGCGATGGAGCCGCCGAACGCCTTCAACGCCGATGCGGTGCGCGACGAGAAGCTGAAGGTGCTGCAGGCATTGTGTCCGATCACTGACCGCGCGGTGACGGAACGCACGGTGCGCGGCCAGTATACGGCGGGTGCGGTGGATGGCGTCGCCGTGCCGGGATATGCCACCGAGGTCGGCGATCCCTCGACCATGACGGAAACCTTCGTGGTGGTGAAGGCCGATGTGCAGACCTGGCGCTGGGCCGGCGTGCCGTTCTACCTGCGCACCGGGAAACGGCTGCCGCAGCGGCGTTCGGAGATCGTCGTGCAGTTCCGTCCGGTGCCGCATCTGATCTTCCCCGGCGCGACGCGCGACGTGGTGCCCAATCGCCTTGTTATCCGCGTGCAGCCGGATGAAGGCATCTCACTGCATATGATGACCAAGGTGCCGGGGCCCGGCGGCATGCGCCTGCGCCAGGCGCCGCTGAATTTGAGTTTCGCCGAGACCTTTCAGGGCCGTCAGCCGGATGCCTATGAACGTCTGCTGATGGATGTGGTGCGCGGCAATCCGATGCTGTTCATGCGCGGAGACGAGGTGGAAACCGCCTGGCGCTGGATCGAGCCGATCCTGGCCGGCTGGAACATGCAGGGCGATGCGCCGAAAACCTACACGGCGGGCAGCTGGGGCCCTTCGGCTGCCATCGGGCTGATCGAGCGCGATGGCCGCACCTGGCACGAGGACATGCGCTGACAATGCCTGAGTTGAAAAATGCCTGAATTGCTGGCCCATCTGCGCGACCGGCTCGGTCCGCATCTGAATGCAGCGGACGATCCCGCCGGCCGCGTGCGTCTGCAAACGCTGGTGCTGCTGCGCTGGATCGCCATCATCGGCCAGCTGCTGGCGATCCTGTTCGTGCATTTCGGCTTGGGCTTTCGTCTGCCGCTGCTGCCGGCTTTGATGGTGGTGGCGATTTCTGCGCTCCTCAACGTCATTCTGTTCGTCGTCTATCCGACGGCGAAGCGTCTAAGCGAAGCTGGTGCGGCCGGTTATCTGGCCTTCGACCTTGTGCAGTTATGCGCCTTGCTGTTTCTGACCGGCGGCGTGGAGAACCCGTTCTCGCTGCTGATCCTCGTGCCGGTGACGGTGTCGGCGACGATCCTTACCTTGCGCTCGACCGTGGCGTTGGGGACACTGGCGCTGATCCTGGCGGCGCTGCTGACGCTGTATCACTACCCGCTGCCCTGGGGTGCCGATCAGCCGGGAATCCAGTTGCCGCTGACCTTCCAGTGGGGCGCGTTTACCGCCATCGCGCTCGGCACCCTGTTCATCGCCGCCTATGCCTGGCAGGTGGCGGAAGAAGCGCGGCGCATGTCGGATGCCTTGGCGGCGACGCAGATGGCTCTGGCGCGTGAGCAGCAGGTTTCGGCGCTTGGCGGCCTCGCGGCGGCGGCGGCGCATGAGCTCGGCTCGCCGCTGGGCACCATCGCGGTCGTCGTGAAAGAGATGAGCCGCGACGTGCAGCCAGATTCGCCGCAGGCCGAGGATATCGCGCTGCTGCAAAGCCAGGTGGACCGCTGCCGCGAAATCCTTGCGCGGCTGGCGCGCCGTCCTTCCGCGGAAGTGACCGAAACCTTCTCCGATCTTGGCATTGCCAATCTGGTCGAGATGGCGGCTCAGCCCTGGCGGCGTGATGCCATCGACTTCTCGATTAAGCTGAAGGGCAGTGGCGATGCGCCGATCCTGCCGCGCCGGCCCGAGATCATCCATGGCTTGAGCAACCTGCTGCAGAACGCGATGGAGTTCGCCCGTGCCAGCGTGGTCGTCGAAGTGGCCTGGGATGACCGCATGGTGCAGCTCGACATTCTCGACGATGGCCCTGGCTTGAATGTCGATATCCTCTCGGCGCTCGGCGAGCCTTATGTGACCAGCCGGCCCGATAGCGGCGGCATGGGGCTTGGCATCTTCATCGCCATGAACCTGTTGCGTCGCAGCGGCGCGACCCTGTCCTTTGCGAATCGGCTGGGCGGCGGCACCCGCGCCCGGGTTCATTGGCCGCGCACGGCATTGGGCAGCAAGGCCGGGTAAACCAGCCCGCCTGCGGGCGTTATAAGACAGTAAGGTAGCACCGCCCAGGGGTTGCACGGTGCCGGGGGTGGAGTACATTCAGGCATCATGACCGACAACACTCTTCTGATCGTGGATGACGACGAGCCGCTGCGGATGCGTCTGGCGCGGGCGATGGAGAAGCGGGGCTATCAGGTGCAGACCGCCGATAGCGTCGCAGTCGGCATCCAGATGGCCCGCACGCGGCCACCTGCTTATGCGGTGGTCGATCTGCGTCTCACCGACGGTAACGGCCTAGACGTCGTCAGCGCGATCCGGCAGGTGCGTCAGGATGCCCGCGTTGTCATGCTGACCGGCTATGGCAACATCGCCACCGCGGTCGCCGCGGTGAAAGCCGGCGCTGTCGATTATCTGCCCAAGCCCGCCGATGCCGATGATGTGGATCGTGCGCTTAAGGTCGGCAATGCGGCGCATCCGCCGCCACCGGACGAGCCGATGTCGGCAGAACGCGTGCGCTGGGAGCATATCCAGCGCGTCTTCGAGCTTTGCGACCGTAACGTTTCCGAAACCGCGCGCCGCCTGAAGATGCATCGCCGCACGTTGCAGCGCATCCTCGCCAAGCGCTCGCCGCAATAGGACGCCATGTTCATCGAGGAGGCCAGGCTGCCGCCCGGACTCCGGATCTATGCGATCGGCGACATTCATGGCCGCGTCGATCTGCTTGAGCGCTTGCATGCACTGATCGAGGCCGATCTCGCCGACGCGCCCGAGCGGCGCGTGATCGTTTATCTCGGCGATTACATCGATCGCGGCGCTCATTCGGCACAGGTGATCGAGCGCATCTGTCGCCACCATCCCGGCAATGCTGAAGTGGTTGCGCTGCTCGGCAATCACGAAGCGATGATGCTGGAATTTCTCGATGCGCCTTATGGCGGTTCGCTGTGGCTCGCCAATGGCGGCGATGCGACGCTGGCCAGCTACAAGGTGCGGGTGCCGGCCTCCTATGACGAATTGCTGATCACTCAGCGCGCGCTGCGCCATGCCCTGCCGCGGCATCATTGGCAGTTCCTGGTGAGCCTGCCGGTGGAGGTACGCTTCGGCGACTATCTGTTCGTACATGCCGGAATCAAGCCGGGGCTGCCGCTCGACCGGCAGGCGCGCGAGCACATGATCTGGATTCGCGACGCCTTCCTTGATTCGGAGGCCGATCACGGGGTCGTGGTGGTGCACGGCCATACCATCGTGCATGAGGTGGAATGGCGCCCCAACCGGATCGGCATCGATACCGGAGCCTATACCACCGGGCGGCTGACCGCCCTGGTGCTGGAAGGGGCCGAGCGCCGCCTGCTGCAGACGTAGGACGCGCGAGACCCTTGTCGTCCCGGGGAAGAGGGGCCCCACAGCCACGCAGCGGGCGACCCTTCCTGACTCAAGGTCTGGAATTCAGCGCCCCGGCGGTGTATCGAAAGCCATGTCCGAACTCGTTCCCGAACTGACCGATTTCACTGGCGCCCGCGTTCTCGTGGTCGGCGACGTGATGCTGGATCGCTTCGTCTATGGCGGGGTGCAGCGCATCTCGCCCGAGGCGCCGATCCCGGTTATGCAGACCGAACGCGAGATCGTCATGCCGGGCGGCGCCGGCAACGTAGCGCGCAACCTCGCAGCTCTGGGTGCCCATGCCATGCTGATCGGCCTGGTCGGCGATGACGCCGCGGCGGATGAGTTAAACGATGCGCTGGCGCTGGATACCGGCATCACCGCGCGTCTGGTGGTGGACGAAACCCGCCGCACCATCGAGAAAACCCGTTTCATCGGCGGCCGGCAACAGCTTCTGCGCGTCGACCGCGAAAGCCGCATTCCGCCGAGCGACGAAAGCATTGAAGCCCTGATCGAAGCCGCCACCGAAGCGATGAATGACTGCGCCGTGGTGGTGCTGTCGGATTATGCCAAGGGCGCGATTTCCGAGCGCGTCATCATCGCTCTGGTCGCGGCGGCGGCGAAAGCCGGCAAGCCGGTGCTGGTCGATCCCAAGGGCAGCGATTACAGCCGCTATCACGGCGTGCATCTGGTGACGCCGAACCGGCAGGAAGCTGCGCTCGCCACCAAGCAAGCTTGCGATACCGACGACAGCGTGGTCGCTGCCGGCCGCAAGCTGCTGCAGGAATGCGGCATCGCCAATGTGCTGATCACCCGCGGCGCGGCGGGCATGACCTTGCTGCAGAACGGCGATGCGCCGTTGCATCTGCCGGCCGAGGCGCGCGAGGTCTTCGACGTCTCCGGCGCGGGAGATACCGTGATGGCGACCATCGCGGCGGCGCTCGCGGTCGGCCGCAGCTTGCCGCAGGCTGCAAGGCTTGCGAATGCCGCAGCCGGCATTGTGGTCGGCAAGGTCGGCACGGCAGTGGTGCATCCGGATGAATTGCGCCGCGCCCTGCACATGCCTGAACCGCATGGCATCGATGCGAAGGTCGTGTCGCGCCAGCAGGCAAAGGAGCGCGTCGATCTGTGGCGCAGCCATGGCGAGCGGATCGGCTTTACCAACGGCGTGTTCGATCTTCTGCATTCCGGGCATCTGGCGCTGCTGGCGGAAGCGCGCGCGGCCTGCGACCGGCTGATCGTCGCCATCAATGCCGATTCATCGGTGAAGAAGCTGAAGGGGCCGACGCGCCCCGTGCAGGACGAGCAGCATCGCGCGCGTCTCTTGGCGGCCCTGAGCATGGTGGATCTGGTGATCGTGTTCACCGAAGACACGCCGATCCCGCTGCTGGAAATTCTGCAGCCGGATCTGCTGATCAAGGGCGGCGACTATACCGTCGATCAGGTCGTCGGCGCCGATATCGTGCGCGCCTATGGCGGCGAGGTTCGCGTCTCACGCCACGTTGCCGGCCAGAGCACGACCAAGACCATCGAAAGATTGCGGAGCTAGGCGATGGCGGATTCCGCCACGCTGCAGGTCGATGTCGCAATCCTGGGCGGCGGTATTGCCGGCCTGTGGCTGCTGGCGCGGCTGCGCCAGGCGGGCTACAGCACGCTGCTGCTGGAAAGCCAGGCATTGGGTGCCGGGCAGACCATCGCCTCTCAGGGCATCATCCATGGCGGGCTCAAATACGCGATCGATCTGAAGCTGGGCGGCGCCAGCGACGCGCTGGCCGACATGCCGGCGCGCTGGCGCGCCTGCCTTAATGGAACCGGTGAGATCGACCTGCGCGCGGCAAAAGTCGCAACCGAGCGGCATCTTTTCTGGGCACGCAAGTCGCTGGTCAGCCGCATAACCGGCTTCTTCGGCAGCAAACTGCTGCGCGGCCGGGTGGATCAGCTCGATGCCACGCAGTGGCCCGAAGCCTTGCGCGACCCCGAGCATGTCGGCGCCGTCTATGCACTGGACGAAATTGTGTTGGACGTGCCAGCTTTGGTGGCGGTTTTGGCGGCGGCGCACCGGCCTTTCATCAAGAAGATCGAGCCCGGCATTCGCCTCGATGCGCGGCCGGATAGCGTGACGGTTGAAGCGCGGGACGATCGGGGCCGTGCTTACAGGATCGCCGCGGCAAGGCTGATCGCCACGGCAGGCAAGGGTAATGAAGACGTCCTGAGCCAGATCGGCGCGCCCGCGAAAGCCGCGCAGCGTCGTCCGCTGCATATGGTGATGCTGGACAATGCGGCTGCGCCGCTCTGGGCGCATTGTTTCGATGCCGGCGACAAGCCGCGTGTCACCATCACCACGCATCGGCGCAGCGATAACCGCTTGGTCTGGTATATCGGCGGACTAATCGCCGAAAACGGTGTGAAGCAGTCGCCCGCTGAACTGATCGCCACCGCCAAAACTGAATTGTCGCTGCTGCTGCCGCGGCTTGATTTCAGCCACAGCCGTTTCGCCACGCATCCGGTGGATCGCGCGGAGGGCGCGACACCTGATGGCTCCAAGCCGGACGGCCCGGTGCTGCAGCGCCACGGCGCGGTCTGGATCGCCTGGCCGACCAAGCTCGCGCTGTCGCCGCAACTGGCGGATCAGGTACTGGCGGATTTGCCGCCGGCATCGCGGCCGCCGGTAGAAGCAGCCGAATGGGCAACCCCCGATATTGCTAAAGCGCCATGGGAGACCGCGGCATGGAGCTGAGGCCGCTCGGCAGCACCGGTATCAAGGTCAGCCTGCTGGGGCTGGGCACAGTGAAGCTTGGCCGCAATGAAGGCGTGAAATATCCTCGCCCTTTCGATCTGCCGGATGACCGCAGCGTTGTCGCGCTGCTGGAAACCGCGCAATCGCTCGGCATCAATCTTCTCGATACGGCGCCAGCTTATGGCCGCAGTGAGGAGCGGCTTGGCGCCCTGCGGCCCGGCCGGCGCGAAGACTGGGTGATCGTCACCAAGGCAGGCGAGACCTTCGAGCGCGGGGAATCGTTTTTCGATTTTTCGCCAGCGGCGGTCCAGACTTCGGTCGAGCGCAGCCTGCGCCGGCTGCGCGTGGATTACCTGGATGGCGTGCTGCTGCATTCAGACGGCAGCGGCGAGGATGGCGACCGTTTCCTGCCGGCGGCTGAAGCGCTTCTGCGGCTGAAGGAGCAGGGCAAGCTGCGCGCAACCGGCTTTTCGGGCAAGACGGTCGCCGGTGGCCTGAAGATGCTTGGGCACGTCGATCTGCTGATGGTGACCTACAATGCCGGATACCGCGACGAGCAGGTGGTGATTGATGCCGCCAGGCAGGCCGGCAAGGGCATCCTGATCAAGAAGGCTCTGGCCAGCGGCCATGCCGCCGATCCGGCGCAGGCCCTGGCCGACATCGCCGCCCTGCCGGGCGTTTCCTCCATCGTCGTGGGGACCATGTCGCCCGACAATCTGCGCAAGAATGCGCAAGCGGTGACGGCCGCGCTGAGGTAAGATGAGCGGATGGACGACAGAGCGCGGATAGACAGGGAAGCAAACACGGGAGCGGAGGCCGAGGCCGCCGCGCAGGAATTCCTCGCCTTCGGCTGGCAGCCGGCCGAGCTTTCGGTTCCTGGCGCCGAGGGCGATGCGAAAACCGTCTCCGGCTTCCGCCATGGCGATTTCGGCGCCTATCTGCAGGGCGGCGCTTGGATGGTGCTGGCGATCCCGGCCAATCTGGTGCTGGGCCAATTGCCGAGCGCTTCGGCCGTGCGCCGTTTTGCTGCCAAATGCGTCAGCTTCCCGGCTCAGCCCAACGGCGCCATCATCGGTGCGGCGCGACAGGCAATGTTGCAGGCGGTCGAAGAAGAGCTTGCGATGGCACGGCAGGCGGCTGATCTTTTGGAAGCCAAGATCGAAGACCTGCTGAGCAGCATTGATGACATCCGCGCCAAGGCGATCCTGTTCGCGCGCGACGACGAAACGGAATAAGCGGACAGAGCGCGGTTAGCTGCGGCCGAGCCGCGGCACTTCCTGCAGGCTGTGGATATAAACAGCGGCCACTTGTGGCCCCTGCAGAGCGCGGTTGATCTGATACAGCAGGCGTTGCTTCAAGCCTTCCAGATCGTGCTCGTAGACGCGGCCATTGCGGCCGAGCGGCTCGCGATTGAGCTCCATGATCACGGCATTGTAGACACGCGGCATCAGGGTATCGACCGCGCGGGCGTTATCGACTGTTGCGCAATCAAGGCTGAGCGTCATGATCACCATGCTGCCCGGCGGGCCGGCTACCGGCGCGGTGACGGCATCGACAGTCAGGACCGGCGTGGTGATCGGCGGCTTCTCCGGCGGCGCGTCGGCGCTTTTCTTTTTCTTCTCCTCCTGCGCGGTGGCGGGCATGGCGGCAAAAGCCACCAAGGCCGCGCTGGCAGCCAGGAACCGGCGGCGGGGCAGGGCGCTATGAGCGTTCGCGCGTCGCATGGAAGCGGATTTTATCCCACTTTTTCTCCGTGTAGGAGAGTTCCCAGGCATTGCGGGCCAGAAAGACCGGGGCGCCGTCGCGGTCATCGGCCATGGCACCGCGATTCTGCTCGATGAACTGGTCCAGGTCCGCCTTGTTCTCGGCATCGACCCAGCGGGCGGTCTCATACGGCGCGGTCTCAAAGCCGACATCGAGGTTGTATTCCTCGGACAGGCGAGCGGCCAGCACGTCGAGCTGCAGCGGCCCGACCAGGCCAACGATCCAGTCGGCGCCGATCCGCGGGCGGAAGACCTGGGTGACGCCTTCCTCGGCCAGATCCTCCAGCGCGCGCTGCAGATGCTTGGCCTTCATCGGGTCGGACAGGCGTACGCGGCGCAGGATTTCCGGTGCAAAATTGGGGATGCCGGTAAAGCGCAGGTCTTCTGCCTCGGTCAGCGTGTCGCCCACACGCAGCGTACCGTGGTTTGGGATGCCGATGATGTCGCCCGGCCAGGCCTCGTCCGCCAGCGAACGGTCGCGGGCGAAGAACAGCGTCGGGTTGCTCACCGTGATCGGCTTGCCGCTGCGCACCTGCTTTAGCTTCATGCCGCGCTTGAAATGGCCCGAGCAGAGCCGCAGGAAGGCTACGCGGTCGCGATGGTTCTTGTCCATATTGGCCTGGACCTTGAACACGAAGCCGGTGACGGCCTTTTCGGTCGGCTCGACCATGCGCTTCTCGGACGGCTGCGGCCGTGGTGGCGGCGCGAAGCGGCCAAGGCCTTTCAGCAACTCGTCGACGCCGAAATTCTTCAACGCCGTGCCGAAATAGACCGGCGTCATATGGCCCTGCCGGTAAGCCTCAAGATCGAAAGGCGGGCAGGCGGCTTCGATCAGTTCCAGGTCTTCCCGAAGCTTGGAGCGCTGCTCGACGGTGAGCAGTTCCTCGGCGCGCGGATCGTCCAGGCCGTTTTCCAGGATGATCACTTCCGGCTCGAGATTCTTGTTCTCTTTGCCGGTCAACAGCAGCCGCCTGCCGAACAGGTCGTAGCAGCCCTTGAAATCCATGCCCATGCCGATCGGCCAGTTGGCGGGGACGCAATCGAGAGCAAGCGTGGAAGCGACTTCGTCCAGCAGCGCAAAAGGATCCTGGCTTTCGCGGTCCATCTTGTTGACGAAGGTGATGATCGGCATGTCGCGCAGGCGGCAGACCTCGAACAGCTTGCGCGTCTGGCTCTCGATACCCTTGGCGGCGTCCAGCACCATCACTGCGCTGTCGACGGCGGTCAGAGTACGGTAGGTATCCTCGCTGAAGTCTTCGTGGCCCGGCGTGTCGAGCAGGTTGAAGGTCCAGCCCTCGTATTCGAAATTCATCACCGAGGTGGAGACTGAGATGCCGCGCTGCTGCTCGATCTTCAGCCAGTCCGAACGCGCACGCCTGTTCTCGCCGCGCGCCTTCACCGCGCCGGCCAGGTGGATCGCGCCGCCGAACAGCAGCAGCTTTTCGGTCAGCGTGGTCTTACCGGCGTCAGGATGCGCGATGATGGCAAAGGTGCGCCGGGCGCCGATAGGGTCAGGTTGACCTTGGGCGCCCGGAACGGCGAGGGCGGGTTCGGACATCGTACTCTTGGACTACCTCTGAAGCTCGGCCCTCATATGGGGCATGGTCAGCGGTCGTTCCACCCCTTGCCGGCCTCTGCGCGCTCGACCAGCAGCTTGGCCGGTTCCCAGAACTTGCCGTGGATCTTGTGGAAGCCGCGGATCGTGGCGAGCACCTTGTCGAGGCCGATCTGCTCGGCCCAGAACATCGGCCCGCCCCGATAAACGGGGAAGCCATAGCCGAAAAGGTAGACAATGTCGATATCGCTGGCCCGGATGGCGATGCCTTCCTCCAGGATTTTGGCGCCCTCATTGACCAGCGGATACATGCAGCGCTGGACGATCTCCTCGTCGGAAATCTCCCGCCGTTCAATGCCTTGCTCCTTGGCGGCCTGCAGGATGATGTCCTGCACCACGGGGTCGGGCAGGGCATTGCGGCCTTCGTATTTGTAGAAGCCGGCGCCGGTTTTCTGCCCGAAACGGCCCATTTCGCAAAGCCGGTCGGCCACGGGCGAATAACGTTCGTCCTTGGGGCGCAGATGCGCCTTGCCCTTGCGGATACGCCAGCCGACATCCAGACCGGCCAGGTCGCTCATGCGGAACGGCCCCATGGCAAGGCCGAATTCCTCCAATGCGCGGTCGACCTGCTCGGGCGTGGCGCCTTCCTCCAGCAGGAAATTCGCCTCCCGCAGATAGCCGTGCAGCATGCGGTTGCCGATGAAGCCGTCGCAATTGCCGGCCAGCACGGGCACTTTCTTCAGCGTCTTGCCCAGCGCCATGACGGTCGCGATGGTCTCGGGCGAGGATTTCGCGCCGCGCACGTTTTCCAGCAGCCGCATGACATTGGCCGGGCTGAAGAAATGCGTGCCGATCACATCCTGCGGCCGCTGCGTTACAGACGCGATTTCATCGATATCGAGCGTCGAGGTGTTGGTGGCCAGTACCGCGCCCGGCTTCATGATCTTGTCGAGCCTGGCGAAGACCTCCTTCTTGACGTTCATCTCCTCGAACACTGCCTCGATGACGATATCGGCGTCGGCGATATCCTCGTAGCGTTGTGTGCCCGAGATCAGCTTCATGGCGCGGTCCATTGCTTCCTGCTTCATCGAGCCGCGCTGCACGGAGGTCGCGTAGTTCCTCTCGATCACGCCAAGGCCGCGCGCGAGCGCTTCCTGCGAGACTTCTAGGATCTTCACCGGGATGCCGGCATTGGCGAAGTTCATTGCTATGCCGCCGCCCATCGTGCCGGCGCCGATCACGGCTGCCGACCTGATCGGCTTCGGTTTCACGTCGGCCGGCAGGTCGGGGATTTTCTGCGCTTCGCGCTCGGCGAAGAAGGCATGGATCTGGGCCGCACGCTGCGGACTGTTCATGCATTCGAAAAACAGCTCACGCTCCTTCTGCAGGCCCTGGTCGATTGGCATGCTGGTAGCGGCCTCGACGGCGTCGATGCAGCGCCAGGGCGCCAGGAAGCCCTTGGCCTTGCGCTCTATGCTCTTGCGGTAGTCGGCAAACACCGCCGGATCGACATTGCTGATCTTGGCGTTCATGTCGCGCACCAGCCGCAGCGGGCGCTTCTCCGCCACCACCGTTTTGGCGAAGGCAATCGCGCCCTCGCGCAGATCGCCGCTGACGATCTGGTCGATGACGCCAAGCTCCAGTGCCTTCTTCGCCGCAATCGGATTGCCCGAGACGATCATGTCGAGCGCGAGCTTCGGCCCGATCAGGCGCGGCAGGCGCTGCGTGCCGCCGGAGCCGGGAATGACGCCGAGCTTCACTTCCGGCAGGCCGACCTGGGCGTTTTCGACGGCGACGCGCCAATGGCAGGTGAGCGACACCTCGAAGCCGCCGCCCAAAGCCGTGCCATGCAGCGCAGCCACTACGGGCTTCTTCATTGCTTCGATGCGGGCCAGCACTTCCGGCAGGTAGGGCTTCAGCGGCGGCTTGCCGAATTCCTTGATGTCGGCACCGGCAATGAAGGTGCGGCCGCCGCCGATGATCACGGCTGCCTGCACGGCAGGATCGGCATCTGCCTTGTCCAGCGCGGCAATCAGTCCGGCGCGCACCGCCTGGCTGAGTGCATTGACGGGCGGGTTTTCGACGGTGAGGATGGCGACGCCGTCCTGAATGGCGTAGACGACAGGGTCGGTCACGTTTCTCTCCCGAATTTTATGCATCGCTCTCGGATAAATCCGGTTATAGCCGACTGGTGTGAGCCCGGCAAAACTCTTGGCCTGCCGTTACGTCAGCGCTAAGTGACAAATATGTATGATTTTTCTGAGAATGAGGTCGAACGCCCGCGCTGGTATGCGGTGCTGCTGGCAGTGCTGCTGCATGCATTGCTGGTAGGTGTCCTCGTTCTCCAGCCCTGGGCCTGGCAGATACCGGCGCAGCCGCCGCAAATTCTTGCCGAGTTCGTGCTGCCCGAGCCGCCCAAGCCTGCGCCGCCGCCCGCGCCCGAGCCGCCGGCGCCGTCACCGCAGGCGCAGCCCACACCGGCCCGCCCAGCGCCACCGCCGCCGCAATTGCAGCGCGCGCCGATCGCCGAGGAATCCACCTCCGCGCCGGGTGCCGGCGACAAGGCGACCGAACAGCGCGAACCCACGGCCGAAGAAGCGCCGAAGCCGGAAGCGAGGCCGGCCCAGCGCAGTCCAGAGGCAGCGCCTCGCCCGCAAGCGCCGCGTCCGCAGCCGCAGGCCCAGCGGCAGGCCGGCAACCGTCAGGCTGGAAGCGGCCGCGCCGCCGGCAGCCCTGGCGAGACGATGACGCAGTCGGAAAGCGACTTCTTCCTCAGCCAGATCGTTGCGGCCTGGGTGATCGATTTTCGCGCGCCGCAGTTCCGCGACATCGAGATCTTCGGCAATTACATGGTGCTGCCCAACGGCATGCTGGCACCGCCGTTCGGCAAGAACGATCCTTGGGACATGCGGGCGATGATCAACAACTGGGATGAGATCGCCAATGCCGAAGGTCCACGGGCCACAGCGTTCCGCACCGCCATCGAGACCTTCCTGCGCGCCATGCGGCTGGCACAGCCTTTCAAGATGCCGCCCAATGCAGAAGGCTATCCGAAGGTACTGCGCCTCGATTTCCGCGTCGGCGATCTCTAGCCGGGATTTCAGCGCGGCGGGATGCCTTTGCGCGCCCGCACCATGCAAAGCACACCGAGCAGGGTTACAAAGGCCATCAGCAGATAGCCGTCGGCATAGGAGATGCCAAGCTTGTCATGCATCAGCGCGAAGCCGGACGGGCCGACGATGACGCCGGCAAAGGTGATGCTAAGCGTGGCGCCGGTAGCCAGCCCGATGCTCTGCCGCGGCGCCTGGCGTGCGATGACGGCCATGAAGACGCCGTTCCAGCCCACCGCGCAGAAGCCGAACAGCGCCACGACGGCGGCAATCAGCACGACCGGCCATGACACGGTGATCATCGCGGTGAGGATCGAGGCGGCCATGGCGACGATGCCGTTGAGGATCAGCACTTTCGAGCCTGAGCGCAGCCGGTCGGCCAGCCAGCCCCAGCCGAGGCGTCCGGCGGCGCCAGCGGTCTGCGCGATTGCCAGCAGACTGCCGGCCAGCACGAGATCGATGCCGACTTCCGTGACGAGATAGGTGACCAGCAATCCGGTCAGGCTGAGCTGCACGGCGGAATAGGCGAACGAGCACAGCGCCAGCCAGCGCAGAATGGGATGCCGCCAGATCAGGGTTAGCCCGGCATGCGGCGAGATGAACAGGCGTGCGTCCGCCTGACGGTCACCATCCCAGTCGGCGCGTACCCGCATCAGGATCAGGCTGAGCGCCAGAGCCAGCAGCGCGCAGGCGATCAATCCGGCCTGCCAGTTCAGCCACAGCGTGATCGGCGGAATCAGCAATCCGGCCAGGATGCCGCCGATTGGCACGCCACATTGCTTGATCGAGAAAATGAGATTCATATGCGCGCCGCTGCGGGTGCGCGACAGAAGATGCGAGGCCGCCGGATTGGTGCAGCCATAGCCCAGTCCGATCACCAGCGCGCCAAGCGCAAGGCTCGTCAGTGTGCCGATGCTGGACAGCAGGCAGCCCAGCGCAGCCAGCCAAAGTGCCAACTGGCTTGCCCGTGTGGCGCCCAGCCGTTTGACGAAGCCGCCGCCGATCAGGGACGAGACCACTGCGCCGAAATAGATGATGCTCACCTGATAGCCCACCAGCGCCGGGCCGATGCCAAGATCGGCCGCGGCCTCTGGCGCGATGGCCGAAAGCACCAGTGCGCAAAGCGTGGTCAGGGACTGCGTCGCCAGCGTCGCCGCCAGAACCTGCCAGACCGGCAGCAGAGCAGGCTCTTGGCTGGCGGCGGTGTCACTCATGGCCGGGCAGCCTTCATTGTTGAACCTGGGCGGCCTGCAGCATGGCGCGATACTTCCTCAAGCCGTCGCGCATCTCTGCCAGCACCGGCGCTGCAAACTCATTTTGCTGAATGGCCTGCCAATAGGCGAGCAGGTTAGGGCGGCGCTCGATCAGGTTCTCGCCGATCACCGGCGCCAACACTTCGGCAACGTTGAACAGCAGCGGCGCCAGCGCGCAATCGGCCTGGGTGAAGCGCTGGCCCACGGCATAGCCGCCCGGCGCAACATAAAGATCGAGATATTTCAGGCCGCGCCCGATCTCAGGCAAAGTCTGCTCGATCGCCGCGCGGTTTCCAGGCTCGGTAAACAGCAGCTTGAAGAAGTCGTTCAGGCCCGGCGAGAGATAAAGATCGGCCAGCCGCACCAGCAGCGATATCTGCGCCCGTTCCACCAAATCGCCCGCATAAAGCGACGGACCCGCAAGCTCACCGTCGAGATAGGCGCAAATCACTTCCGATTCCGGCAGGATGCGGCCGTCATCCAGCACCAGCGCCGGCACTTTGCCGAGCGGCGTAATCGCACGGTATTCCTCCGCCCGTGGCGGCGGGATCAGTTCGATCTCAGCACCCTTTGCCCGCAGGAACATGCGCACCCGCGCGGCATAGGGTGACGTGGGCAGGGAATAGAGCTTCATGACACTGTTTCGCTCGATAAAGCCGCCTGTCGTAACGCGGCCCAGTCGACCAGCTTTTCGCGCGGGCTGCCCTGGCGGGCAGCCTTGATTTCGGCGGCTTCGATGCGCTTCCAGCCCATCCAGTCGACCGGTGTTAGGCCTTGCTGCGCCAGCCAGGCGTCAAGCGCGGCATTGCCCGATTTCGCCGGCGCGGTGTCGTTGGCGAAATCCGCGAGTATCCGGTCAGCCACCATTTTTGCTTCCGCGCGATTGGTCGGGATCGTGCCCGATGGACCGCGCTTGGCCCAGCCGACCACATAAAGTCCGTCGGCGACCTTGCCATCCTGGTTAGGGATGATGCCGTGCTGATCGGGTTGCGGCAGATCGCCATGCACGGCAGTGCGGTAGCCGATGGCGCTGATCACCGTGCCGACATCGAGCGTGCGATTGGCCAGTTTCAAGCCCTCGACCCGGCTCTTGCCTAGCACGGCTTCCGGCACGCTGTGGAAAAGGAAATGCAGCTTGATGGGCTTGGCGTCGCTGCGGGCGGCGAATTCATGCAGCAACTGGAGATTCTTCTCCTTGATCTTCGCTTCCGCCGGATCGATCCCGGCAGGCAAAGCGTTTGGCAGATCGGCTTTATTGACCACCGGGCGGACGCGCTCTAAGCGGCCAAGTTCGGCCAGTTCGGCGCTGGTGAAGCTCGCTTCCGCCGGCCCGCGGCGGCCGATCAGATAGAGGTCGGTCAGCGGCGCGGCAGCGATGGCTTTAGCGGCATGGGCGCAGATATCACTGGCCGCCATCTCGGCCGGGGTCTTGCCCAGCACGCGCACGATGTCGACGGCGACATTGCCCACGCCGATCACGGCGACGCCCGTCCGGTCGAGCAGCGGGTTCAGGCCGTAATAATCCGGATGGCCGTTATACCAGCCGACAAAGGCCATCGAGCCATAGCGGCCGGGCAGGTCTTCGCCGGGGATACCAAGGGGCCGGTCGGCATGGGCACCCAACGCCAGCACGATGGCGTCGTAATGCTCGGCCAGCCGGGCCAGCGGCAAATCCTGGCCGACAGCGATATTGCCGACAAATCGCAGATTGCTGCTGCCGAACAGCCGGTCGAACTGGCGGGTCACCGCCTTGGTGCCCTGATGGTCCGGGGCCACACCGAAGCGGACCAGGCCGAACGGGGTCGGCAGGCGGTCAAAGACGTCGATCTTCAGTTCGGGACGCTGCTTCAGCAGGGCGTCGGCGCAGAACAGGCCCGACGGGCCGCTGCCGATGATAGCGATATGGTGCAGCACGGCTTTATTTCAGTTATGATACGTCGACGCCGCAACCTTAGTGCAGCCTGCCCCCAGGATGCAAACTTGCCTAACGCAAACCAGCCAGAGTCTGTAAACCTGAGCCCGCCTACCGGACATTGATTCCCCGAAAAGTGATTTCGGCTTTGCCCAAGCGGTCCGGCCTTCCCCTCTTGCAAAACATCCTCTCCCAGACATGACCACGGAAGACGATCCTCCCAGTTACCGCGTCCTCAACCCCGAGGGCCGGGCGCCGGTCCTTTTGATTTGCGATCATGCCAGCCGTCTGGTGCCGGCTGAGATGAACCACCTCGGCCTGCCGGATGAAGAACTGTCCCGCCATATCGGATGGGACCCCGGCACGGCTGCGATTGCGGAACGGCTCTGCGTTGCACTGGATGCGCCGGCGGTATTGTCGGGTGTGTCGCGTCTGGTGGTCGATTGCAACCGGCGGCCGGACGATCCGACCCTGATCTGTGAGGTCAGCGACGGCACCATCGTGCCGGGCAATCGCGGCATCGATGCTGCCGAGCGCGAACGCCGCCTGCAGAGATATTTCTATCCTTATCATCGTGCAGTGGACGAGATGATGGAGGTGGTCAAGCGCCGCACGCCGACGCCGGCGCTGATCTCGATCCACAGCTTCACGCCGCGCATGCGTGTTCAGGCTGTCGACCGCCCCTGGCATATCGGCGTGGTGTGGGACCGGGACGACCGTTTGGCTGCGCCGCTGCTGCAGGCGTTGCGCGATGAAGGCGATCTCGTGGTCGGCGATAACGAGCCTTACAGCGGCCGCGATCATTCCGGCTATTCGATCTTCGCGCATGGCCAGAATCTCGGCTTGCATCATGTGATGATCGAAGTGCGCCAGGATCTGGTCAGCCACGAGGAAGGCGCGGCAGAATGGGCGGTGCGGCTGGAACGCTGCTTTCGCCGCATGCTGGCGGAAGCCGGATTGTGGACCTCCGTCGCCGCCAGCGCGGCCTGAGGATGCATTGAGGGGCAAGATGCTGGGGATCGGCGATTTCACCATCGGCATCGAGGAAGAATATCTGCTGGTGGATCGCGAAACCGGCGTGCTGGCTGTCGAGCCGCCGGAAGCGATGCTGGCCGAATGCGAAGGTTTGGTCGGCGGTCAGGTCAATCCGGAATTCCTCAAATGCCAGATCGAGGCTTCCACGAAGATCTGCCGCAACGTCACGGAACTGCGCACCGATCTGGTGCAGCTGCGCAGCGCGATCTCGGAAGTCGCGTCACGTCATGGTCTGGCGCCGATTGCCGCTTCCACGCATCCTTTCGCGCGCTGGACCGAGCAGCGCCATACCGCAAAGGAACGCTATGACCGCCTCGCCCGCGATCTTGCCGGCGTTGCTCGCCGCCTGATCATCTGCGGCATGCATGTCCATGTGGGCATTCCCGATGAGGATCTGCGCATCGACCTGATGAATCAGGTCAGCTATTTCCTGCCGCATCTGATGGCGCTGTCGGCATCCTCGCCCTTCTGGCAGGGCGAGGAGACCGGCCTGCAATCCTATCGCGTTTCCGTCTTCGACAGCCTGCCGCGCACCGGCCTGCCCGAACGGCTGGAGACCTGGGGCGAGTATCAGCGCTTGGTCAACCGCCTGGTCCAGGCCGGGCTGATCGAGGATGCCACCAAGCTGTGGTGGGACATTCGTCCCTCGGCGCGTTATCCAACCCTGGAGATGCGGGTGACCGATGTCTGCACCCGGCTGGATGATGGCATCTGCGTTGCCGCGCTGTATGTCTGCCTGCTGGCTGTTCTGACGCGGCTGAAGCAGAAAAACCAGCGCTGGCGCATCTATGCCAATACGCTGATCGACGAGAATCGCTGGCTGGCCCAGCGTTACGGCACGGCCGGCAAGCTGGTCGATTTCGGCAAGGGCGAGGCAGTGCCGTATGCCGATCTGCTGGAAGAACTGATCGAACTGACCCGAGAGGAGGCCGTAGCCTTGGGCTGCCTGGCCGAAGTCGAGCGGGCGCGCGGCATCCTCAAGCGCGGCACCTCGGCCCAGCGGCAGTTGCAAGTCTACCGCGACGCGCTACATGCTGGGATGGACAAGGACGCGGCGCTGAAAGCCGTGGTGGATTGGCTGGTTGCGGAGACAGTGAACTTCACCATTCCCGAATAGGCCGGCCAGAGTGAGAAGAGGGTGGTCATGAGCGATTTACCGAAGATCGATGAGAAGACGCAGATTGAACTCGAAGCGGCGGCCTTCCGGCGGCTGGTCGAGCATCTGCGCCAGCGCACCGATGTGCAGAATATCGATTTGATGAATTTGGCCGGCTTTTGCCGCAACTGCCTGAGCAACTGGTATCAGGACGCGGCGAAGAGCAAGGGAATCGAACTCGACAAGATGGCCGCGCGCGAGATCATCTACGGCATGCCCTATCCGGAATGGCAGAAAAAATACCAGAAAGAAGCCACGCCCGAGCAGCAGAAGGCCTTTGCCGAGGCGCAAAAAGCCCATCAGCACTGATTACCCACAGGTGCAGCGCATTCCTGTGGATAACTGCCCCCTGATCAGGCTTGAGCAGTTGGAGGGGCGGCTGGCGCCGGTATAATCCGCGCCAATCCGTGTTCTCCATTCGAGGTCCCGTCCTATGGCCACCAAGTTGATTTCCGGCAATTTCTCCGCCGACCAGCTCAATCAGATTGTCGCGCGCATCGAGCGGCTGGAGGAAGAGAAGAAGGCGCTCGCCGACGACATCCGCGAGGTCTATGCCGAGGCCAAGGCGCATGGCTTCGACACCAAGATCCTTCGCCAGGTGATCAAGCTGCGCAAGCTGGACCGCGCCGAACTGGCCGAGCAGGAAAGCCTGCTTGAGGTCTACATGGAAGCGCTCGGCATGACGGTGGATCACAGCGCCGCCGACGCCGAGGCGGCCGAGTAAGCATCATGCGCGGCCAGGTCTGGGCTGTAGTCTGGGCTGGGGCCGCGCTGGCTTGCCTCGTTTCGCAGGCGGCATCGGCGCAAACGCCGAACCGCAGCCAAGCGCCGAACCGCATCATCACCGATGATGCACAGGCCTGCATCTCGATTGCCAATCTCACCGAATACAAATGGCCGGTGACCATCCGCCGCACCGGCCGCGTCAGCTCCACCGTGATGGCGCAGCCACGCGAAGTGATGCGCTATTGCGCGCCGGATAGGCTGAAGCCAGACGAGCGCATCATCGTGACCCTCAAATCGACGTGGTTTCCCATCGGGGAATGCTCGCTGAAGAACCGCGGCACGATGGAAATCTATCGCGAGAAAAGCGATCAGACCGACAGCGGCGAGACCACCAAGGTGAAGTGCTACGAAGGGCGTTAGTGGCGCGGCTGCGGGTCCGCCCTCGCACTTGTTGCCTCAAAGCCTCAGCCACTCCCTGATCATCGGCAGCACGATCTGCGGCTTGCGCACCCAGCGGAAGTGATCGATGCCCTCGAAACCCATCGCTTTGGGATCCAGGTGATGGCGCGTCAGCTGCGCCTTGGGAAATTTACCCAGCAGACCGTCCATCGCATGTTTCGGCGCGAAGAAATCGCCCTGGAAGGAAATCGCCAGCACCGGCAGGGTCAAGGTCGCCAGATGCCGGTCATGATCGACGCGCGGATGGCCGAAGCAAAAACGCCCGGTACGCGCCTGCCGTCCCCAATCCGCGATCACGCTGCGTGCCTCCCGGCCGGCAAAGCCGAAGCGGTGGCCGGGAAAATGGCCGATCATGCGGCCGATCAGCACCATTGCCTGGCTGTAGAGCAGGAACGCCTTCGGCCAGAGTTTCCAATGCACCGATGAGCAGGCGATCAGGATCAGCCCTGCCAGTTGCTCGGGGTGATGCGCGGCATAGATGCTGCTGATCTGACCGCCCAGAGAGTGGCCCAGCAGATAGAAGGGCGCGTTGGGGAAGCGCGCCTTCACCGCCTGGATCGCCAGCGGCCAATCCTCGGTCAGCATTTCGTGATAGCCGAAATCGTAGGAGCGAGCGGGCTTGCGTCCGCCGCTTTCCTCATGGGCGCGCAATTCCGCGATGGCGACGTTGCAGCCCGCTTCGTTCAGCGCAGCCGCCAGCGGCAGGTAATAGCCGGCCTTCACGCCCATCGCCGGTTCGATCAGGATGGCCGGCGCGGCGGCATAGGCGGCCGGAAAGAGATGCACCGCAAAGCTTGTGCCTTCGGCGCGATGGAGGCGGATGCGTTCCGGTGCCATGTTCTGGCTATGGGCAGTCTGGCTATGGGCGACAACATTCATGCCGTCTATCTCGGCACGATATTGCGCGCTTGCGCAATTACCTTGTTGGTAATGTCCCAGCGGCATGCCGGCGCGACATCTGCCTCTGCGTCAGGCTTGGTTTTCAGAACCGCTAAAAAAACATGGCCGGGACGGGCCCGGCCATGACGACTAGATATCGCGTTTACTCCGCCGCGGTGGCGAGCGGTGCGGTGGGGGCGCGGAAGGCTGCCAGCAGCTTGGCTTCCTTTTCCTTCGCCGCCATCAGGTTGCGCATCTTGATATGGCCGAAGCCGCGGATCTCTTCCGGGATCTTGGCAAGCTGCACCGCCAGAGCATGGTTCTCCGGCGTCAGCTTGGCCGCCAGTTCCTCGATCAGCGCGAAGTAATCGGCGATCAGCTTGCGCTCGGTGCGGCGTTCTTCCGTGTAGCCGAAGATGTCGAGCTTGGTGCCGCGCAGGCCTTTCAGCTTGGCCAGTATCTTGAACAGGCGGAACACCCAGGGGCCAAACTCCTTCTTCTCGGCCACGCCGGTTTCCGCATCGGGATGCGCGACGATCGGCGGCGCCAGATGGAAGCTCAGCTTGAAGTCGCCTTCGAACTGCGCGTTCAGCTTCTTGAGGAAATCGCCATCAGTATAAAGCCGCGCGACCTCGTACTCGTCCTTGTAGGCCATCAGCTTGTAGGCATAGCGCGCCACCGCTTCAGCGAAGCCGGTCTTGCCCTTGGCCCGATCAGCCTCGGCGCGGCGCGCGGTTTCGACCAGAGCCTTGTAGCGTTCGGCATAGGCCTGGTTCTGATAGGCGATCAGACGCGGCATGCGGTCGGCCAGGAGCTCGTCCACCGTCTGGGCGAAGGCTTTCGGCTCCATCGCCACCACGGTCGGGCGCACGATCTCTTCCACCGCCTTTGGGTCCTGGGCATAGAGCCGGCCCCAGTTCAGCGCGCGGATATTGGCATCGACCGCCGTGCCGTTCAGCTCGATGGCCTTGAGCAGCGCATCGAGCGAAACGGGCACCAGGCCGCGCTGCACGGCATAGCCGAGCATGAACATATTGGTGGCGATGGCATCGCCCATTAGCGCGGTGGCGATCTTGGTGCCTTCCAGGAATTCCGACAGGTTTTCGCCAGCGGCCTTGCGGATCGCCTGCACCATCTCGTTGTCATCGAAGACGGTGTTGGTGTTCATGGTGAAGGCCGCGGTCGGCGTCAGATGCGTGTTGATCACGGCGCGCGTCGCACCGCGATGCATCTTCTCCAGCGCGGCATCGCCAGCCGCCACCACCATATCGCAACCCAGCACCAGATCGGCGCCGCCGGCCGCAACGCGCACGGCATGGATTTCCTCCGGACGACGGGCAATGCGGATATGGCTCAGCACGGCGCCGTTCTTCTGCGCCAGACCGGTGAAGTCCAGCACGCTGGTGCCATAACCTTCCAGATGCGCGGCCATGCCGAGAATCTGGCCGATGGTGACAACGCCCGTGCCGCCGATGCCGGTGATCAGGATGTTGTAGGGCTTGTCCAGCGAAGGTTGTTCCGGCGTCTTCAACCCGGCGAAGAGATCGGCGATGTCGTCTTCATTCGGACCCTGATGCAGCTTCACCTTGGCGCGCCTGACCTTGCCGCCATGCACGGTGACGAAGCTGGGGCAGAAACCTTTGATGCAGGAGAAATCCTTGTTGCAGGCCGACTGGTTGATCTTGCGCTTGCGGCCCAGCTCGGTTTCCAGCGGCTCGACCGAGACGCAGTTCGACTTCACCGAGCAATCGCCGCAGCCCTCGCAGACCGCATCATTGATGAAAACGCGCTTCTGCGGATCGGGGAAGGTGCCGCGCTTGCGGCGGCGGCGCTTCTCGGCGGCGCAGGTCTGATCGTAGACCAGCACGGTCACACCGGGAATCTCGCGCAGTTCCTTCTGCACGTCGTCAAGTTCGTCGCGGTGGCGGATGGTCACACCCGGCGCCCAGTCGGTGCCGACGGGATATTTCTCCGGATCGTCGGTGACAACGACGATCTTCTCCACGCCTTCGGCTGCCACTTGCCGGGTGATCTGCGGCGGCGTGAGCTGGCCGTCATGCGGCTGGCCGCCGGTCATGGCGACCGCGTCGTTGTAGAGGATCTTGTAGGTGATGTTGACCTTGGCGGCGACGGCGGCGCGCAGGGCCAGCAGGCCGGAATGGAAATAGGTGCCATCGCCCAGATTGGCGAAGATGTGGTTTTCCTCGGTGAACGGCGCCTGGCCGATCCAGGGCACGCCTTCTCCGCCCATTTGGGTGAAGGTCGCTGTCGAACGGTTCATCCACACCGCCATGAAATGGCAGCCGATGCCAGCCACCGCGCGGCTGCCCTCCGGCACGCGGGTCGAGGTGTTGTGCGGGCAGCCGGAGCAGAAATAGGGGATGCGCGCAGTCTTGGTGCTGCTGCTGGATGCGCGTTCGCGTTCCAGCTGCTCGAGGAACGAGATGCGCTCCTCAATGCGGGGATTGGTGTGGAATTTCTTGAGGCGCTTGTAGATCGCCTTGGCGACCAGTGCGGGCGACAGCTCGCCGGCAGACGGCAGCAGCCATTCGCCGCTTTCGTCGAACTTGCCGACGACGCGCGGGCGAACATCCTCGCGCCAGTTATAAAGCTGCTCTTTGAGCTGGTTTTCGATGATGGCGCGCTTTTCCTCCACCACCAGGACCTCTTCCAGTCCCTCGGCGAAACGCCGGGCACCTTCGCGTTCCAGCGGCCAGACCATGCCGACCTTGTAGACGCGGATGCCGATCTCGGCCGCCATCTTCTCGTCGATGCCAAGGTCGTCGAAGGCCTGACGCACATCGAGATAGGACTTGCCGGTGGTGATGATGCCGAAACGCGCCCGCGGACTGTCGATCACCACGCGGTCGATCTTGTTGGCCCGGGCAAAAGCGAGAGCTGCATAACCCTTGTCGCGCTGCAGCCGCAGTTCCTGATCGAGAATGCCGTCCGGCCAGCGGATGTTCAGCCCGCCCGGCGGCAGCTGGAAATCGGTCGGCAGCACGATCTGCACGCGCTGCGGATCGATCGAGACGCTGGCCGAGCTTTCCACCGTCTCGGTCTGGCATTTGAAGCCGACCCAGACGCCGGCATAGCGCGACATCGCCCAGCCTAGCAGGCCGTAATCGAGGAATTCCTGCACCGATGCCGGATTCAGCATCGGCATCATCGCGGCCATCATCATGTGCTCGGACTGATGCGCCACGGTGGAGGAGGCGGCGCCATGATCGTCGCCGCACAGCACCAGCACACCGCCATGCTTGGATGTACCGGCCGAATTGCCATGCTTGAAGACGTCCATCGAGCGGTCGACGCCAGGGCCCTTGCCGTACCACATGGCAAAGACGCCATCGTATTTCGCCCCGGGGAAGAGATTGAGCTGCTGGCTGCCCCAGACCGCCGTCGCGGCCAGGTCCTCATTCACGCCGGGCTGGAAGTGGATATGGTTTTCCTTGAGGAACTTCCGGGCACGCCAAAGCTGCTGATCGAACATGCCAAGCGGCGAGCCACGGTAACCGGAGATGAAGCAGGCGGTGTTCAGGCCGGCGGCGAGGTCGCGCTGCCGCTGCAGCATCGGCAACCGCACCAGCGCCTGGGTGCCGGTCAGGAATACGCGGCCGCGTTCAAGGGTGTATTTGTCGTCCAGCGTAACATTCGCCAGCATCCAGTCTCCTCCCGCCTACCGGAAATAGGTAAGCAATACTGACCTAATTATAAAGCGCCGCCTATAAGAGTCGAGTAAAATCCCGAAAGGTCACACAACGGCGCCGTCTGTTGCCGTTTGAATTGGTTCTGGTAGATAGCAAAGGCTAGTCAACGCACCACGTCAACGGCGCTTTCCCGGACATCGTATGGCCATTCTGCTCACCGGCGTTGCCGGATTCATCGGTTTTCATGTTGCACAAGCGCTGCTGGCGCGTGGCGACGAAGTCATCGGAATCGACAATCTGAATGATTATTACGACCCAAAGCTGAAGCGCGCACGACTCGATCGGCTTCAGGGCAAAAAAGGGTTCAAATTTTACCAGGCCGATATCGCAGACGTTGATGCGGTGCAGCAGGCGGTTGTAGGCGCCGATATCCGCCGCATTGTTCATCTCGCCGCCCAGGCCGGCGTGCGCTATTCGCTGGTCAATCCTTTCGCCTATATCCGCGCGAATCTGATGGGCCATACGGTGATGCTGGAACTGGCCCGGAACCTCCCGAAATGCGAGCATTTCGTCTACGCGTCGTCGTCCTCGGTCTATGGCGGCAACACCAAGCTGCCGTTTGCCGTGGAAGACCGAGTCGATTCACCGGTTTCGCTTTATGCGGCGACCAAGAAGGCGGATGAATTGATCAGCCATGCCTATGCGCATCTGTTCAAATTTCCGCAGACGGGCCTGCGCTTTTTCACTGTCTACGGTCCCTGGGGCCGGCCCGACATGGCGCTCTACATCTTCACCAAGGCGATCTTCGAAGGCCGCCCGATTGAAGTGTTCAACAACGGCGATATGCAGCGCGACTTCACCTATATCGACGATATCGTGGATGGCGTGATCAAGACGCTGGACAATCCGCCACCGCCGGACGAACAGGGGCGGCCTTACCGCGTCTACAATATCGGCAACAACAAGCCCGAACCGCTGCTGCGGCTGATCGAGGTGCTGGAGAACGCCATCGGCCGCAAGGCCGAGAAGAAGATGCTGCCGATGCAGCCAGGCGACGTGAAGGCCACCTATGCGGATATCTCGGCGATCCGGCGCGATACCGGCTTCGCACCGACCACGCCCATCGATGTTGGCGTGCCGCGCTTCGTCGAGTGGTATCGCCGTTACCACAATCAGATCTGATCATGAGCGAAGCGCCACGCATAGACCCCTCGGGTGTCGACCCCAAAATCGTCGAAGCGATTGTCCAGAAGGGCATTCCGCATTGCGGGGCCATCGGCATCAAGGTGGTGAAGATCAGCCGCGAGGCCACTACCCTGTCGCTGCCCTACAATCCCGATCTGATCGGCAATCCGGTGAACGGCGTACTGCATGGCGGCGCGGTGACCACCTTGATCGACACCGTCTGCGGCATGGCTGTCTTTGCTGCGCTGCAGCGCCTTCAGGCTATCGCCACGCTGGATTTGCGCATCGACTACCTGAAGCCGGCCTCGGCGAACAAGGAACTCCACGCCACGGCTGAATGCTACAAGCTGACCAGCAACATCGCATTTACCCGCGCGCGGGCCTATCACCCCGACACGCCGGACGATCTGGTGGCCAATTGCGTCGGCGCCTTCATGATCGGCTCGTCCGAGAAGCCGCCCCTGCCGCGCGACCAGGCCAAGGTTGAGGGCCAGTCATGAGCCTCGATCTGCAGAAACTGGTGGCCGAGGCGCGCGCGGCCCGCGATTACGACCGCTTCATGCAGGCGATTCCCTATTTCCGCTTTCTTGGCCTGACGGTGCGGGACGGCGAGGGCGGTCCGGTCTGTGTGTTGCCCGCCGATCCGAAGCTGATCGGCAATGCGCAATTGCCTGCCCTGCATGGCGGGGTGGTCGGTGCGCTGCTGGAATCGGCAGCCATCGTGCATCTGATCTGGGCGGCGGAGACCGACGCGATCCCGAAGATCATCGACCTTTCGGTGGACTACCTGCGTTCGGCCCGCCCGGTCGAAACTTACGCCCGCGCGATCATCACCAAGCATGGCCGTCGCATCGCCAATGTGCGCGCCGAAGCCTGGCAGGACGACCCCGAGCGCCCGGTGGCCGCGGCGCATGCCCATTTTCTGCTCGGCTGATCCTGCTTCCGGTCCCGGACGTGATGGGCTGGGGTAGCCAAGCCCCAGCCGGCTTCCCATATAGTGCTGTCGATATTTGATTGAGGTGACGAATGTCTTCTCCTGCTGTCGCGACCGGTTCTGTTGCCAACGATCTTGGCGCTCTGCCGACCTGGGATTTGAGCGATCTTTATCCGGGGCTCGATTCCGCAGAGCTCAAGCGCGATCTTGCCGCCGTGGCGGAGCGCGCCGCCAGGCTGGAGCAGCAAAATAAGGGCCGCATCGCGGATCTGAGCGGCGACGATCTCGGCGCTGCGATTGCCGAATACGAGCAGCTGCAGGATCTGATCGGCCGCATGATGTCCTACGCGTCGCTCGCCTATGCCAGCAACATGACCGATGCCAGGATTGCCGGCTTCTATCAGGACATGCAGGAGAAGCTGAACGAGATCACTACCAAGCTTTTGTTCCTGACGCTGGAATTGAACCGCCTGGAGGATGCTGCGCTGGAACGAAAGTTATCGGAATCGGCCAAGCTGTCGCATTACCGGCCCTGGCTGCGTGATCTGCGGCTGTTCCGTGAGCATCAGCTCAGCGACGAGATCGAGCAGCTCCTGCATGAGAAGGCCGTGGCCGGCCGTGCCGCCTGGAGCCGCCTGTTCGACGAAACCATGGCGGGCCTGCGTTTTCCGTTCGGCAAGGACAAGCTCACCGCCGAACAGGTACTGCACAAGCTCTCTGATCGTGATCCTAAGGTCCGCAAGACAGCGGCGAAGTCGCTCGCCAAGGTGTTCCGCGAGAATATCCGTCTCTTCGCGCTGATCACCAATACGCTGGCCAAGGACAAGGAGGTCGAGGATCGCTGGCGCAGGTATCCGACGCCGGAAGCCTATCGCCATCTGTCGAATTGCGTCGAACCGGAAGTCGTCAACGCGCTCACCGACGCGGTCACGGCTGCCTATCCGCGGCTGTCGCATCGCTATTACAAGCTGAAGGCCAAGTGGATGGGGGCCAAGAAGCTGCCCTGGTGGGATCGCAACGCGCCCTTGCCGGAAGACCAGGACCGCGTGATCGGCTGGGACGAGGCGCGCGACATCGTGCTCAAGGCTTATGGCCGCTTTTCGCCGCAGCTTGCCGACCTGGGGCGCAAATTCTTCGACAATGCCTGGATCGATGCGCCGGCGCGGCCCGGCAAGGCCTCGGGTGCCTTCGCGCATCCGACGGTGCCCAGCGCCCATCCGTATCTGCTGCTGAACTATCAGGGCCGCACGCGCGACGTGATGACGCTTGCCCATGAGCTGGGCCATGGCGTGCATCAGTTGCTGGCGGCCGAGCAGGGGCCTTTGATGTCGGATACGCCGCTTACCCTGGCCGAGACGGCGTCGGTCTTCGGCGAGCAGTTGACCTTCCGCGCCCTGCTCGATCAGGCGGGACCGGAACGGCGCAGGATCATGCTGGCCTCCAAGGTCGAGGACATGATCAATACCGTCGTTCGCCAGATCGCCTTCTTCAAGTTCGAGCGCCAGGTGCATGCCGCGCGCCGCGAGGGCGAACTGACGCCGGATCGCCTGGGCGAGATCTGGCTGGGCGTGCAGAAGGAAAGCCTCGGCCCGGCTTTCAAGTTCGATCAGGATTACAGCACCTTCTGGTGCTACATCCCGCATTTCATCCACTCGCCCTTCTACGTCTACGCCTATGCCTTCGGCGATTGCCTGGTGAACGCTCTTTATGCGCGTTACCAGGATGCCGAGCAGGGCTTCCAGGAGAAGTATTTCGCCATGCTAAAGGCCGGCGGTACGCTGCGGCATAAGGAATTGCTGGCGCCGTTCGGCCTCGATGCTTCCGATCCGGCTTTCTGGTCGAAGGGCCTCGGCGTGATCGAAGGCTTCATCGACGAGCTGGAGCAGCTCGGCTAGCCATGGCTGAAAAAGACAGCGCGTTTGGCCGAGCCCGCCGATATGCCCGAGTCGGGGCATCTGTCGGCGGGCTGGCCGCGCGGCTGGGCGCCGAGCGCGTGCTGGGCGTGAAGATGGATCGCGCGCGCCATGCAGCCGACCTGCGGGCGGCGCTGGGCGGCCTGAAAGGGCCACTGATGAAGGTGGCGCAGATCATGTCCACCATTCCCGATGCGTTGCCCAAGGAATATGTGCAGGAACTGGCGCAGCTTCAGGCCAATGCACCGGCGATGGGACAGGCTTTCGTCAAGCGCCGCATGGCGGCAGAACTCGGGCCCGACTGGCAGAGCAAATACAAATCCTTCGCGCTCAACGCCGCCGCGGCCGCCAGTCTCGGCCAGGTGCATCGAGCGGTAGCGAAGGACGGTCGCCTGCTGGCAGCCAAGCTGCAGTATCCTGACATGGCCTCGGCTGTCGAAGCCGATCTGCGGCAGCTGAAGCTGATCTTCTCCATCTACAGCCGCTACGACCCCGCCATCGACACGCGCCACATTCATGCCGAGATCGCGGCGCGCCTGCGCGAGGAGCTGGATTACGAGCAGGAAAGCCGCCACATGCGGCTCTATGCCGCCATGCTCAAGGACGAGCCGCATGTACATGTGCCCGAGGTGGTCCCGGAACTGACCACCAAGCGGCTGCTCACCATGTCCTGGCTTGAGGGTACGCGGCTCTTGGAATTTAAGGATGCGCCGCAGGAGGTGCGCAACCGCATCGCCTACAATCTGTTCCGCGCCTGGTATGTGCCGTTCTACCAGTGCGGCGTGATTCATGGCGATCCGCATCTGGGCAATTACACGGTGCGCGACGATCTCGACATCAACCTGCTGGATTTCGGCTGCATCCGCATCTTCGCGCCGAAATTCGTTGGCGGCGTGATTGATCTCTACCGCGCCATCTCCACCCAGGATCGCGATCTGGCCGTGCATGCCTACGAGACCTGGGGCTTCCACGATCTCAGCAACGAGGTGATCGACACGCTCAATCTCTGGGCCGAGTTCGTCTATGCCCCGCTGCTGGAGGATCGTCCGCGCCGCATTCAGGAGATGGAGCAAAGTGGCCTCTATGGCCGCGAGGTCGCAGAAGAGGTGCATCGCCGCCTGCGCCAGCATGGCGGGGTGACGCCGCCGCGCGAATTCGTCTTCATGGACCGCGCCGCCATCGGCCTGGGCGGCGTGTTTCTGCATCTCAAGGCCGAGATCAACTGGCATCGCCTGTTCCATGACCTGATCAAAGGCTTCGATATCAAGGCGCTGGCGCAGCGCCAGAAGGCAGCGCTCAAGGCCGCCGGCCTGCAGCCGCAGGATTGAACGGAACTCTTCACCTTCCGGTGAGGATGCGAAAACTGCTTGAGCGACCCTGACTGATCGCGACATGATCCGCGTATGGTTGGTGCCCTGACGCTGAATCCGCTCGGCCATATCGCCGGTCATGACAGCGCCGCCCGTTTGGGCGTGGCGGGACAGTCCGCACTCCAGCCCTCAGGGAGCCGGACCGGACAGGCAGTCCAAAGCAGCCAGGCCGTCCAGGCGGGTAGCGGCGGCACGCCGCTGAAACTGACCCTCGCGCCAGTTACCGGCAGCACGCTGCTTGCCGCGCAGGATGCCGGCCAGCTTTCCGAGGAAGAGCAGAAGCAGGTCGCCGAGCTGAAGAAGATTGACCAGCAGGTCCGCGCGCATGAACGCGCCCATGCCGCCGTCGGCGGTCAATATGCTGGCGCGCCGTCCTACGAATATACGCGCGGCCCCGATGGCCAGCTTTACGCCACCAGCGGCGAGGTGCCAATCGACCTCAGTCCAGAAGCTGATCCCGAAGCGACCTTGCAGAAGGCCGAGCAGGTGGTCGCTGCCGCTCTGGCGCCAGCTGATCCCTCCGCTGCCGACCGCGCCGTCGCCGCTGCGGCGGCCAAGCTGCGGCTGGAGGCCTTGGCCGAGATCCGGACGCAGAAGCGGGCCGGGCGTGAGGGGCAGGGCGGGCAGGACATGGCGGCGCCAGGAGCGAAAATACCATCCCCGGAAACACAGTCGCAGGACGGAGTTTCAAGCCAGCCTGCTCCCGATTCTGCCACGCCCGGCCAGAATACCCCCGCCGCAAGGGCGGCGCAGGCTTACGGCAACGACAATACCGCCCGGCTCGGCCGGCTGATCGGCCTGATTGCATAAATCCGGCCCGGATGAGTATGCCGGAGAGCAGGACGAAGGGTTGTGCCCGCTTCGGCCGCCAGCGTAATATCCCCGCGCAATTCAGTGCTTTAACACCGTCCAACCGTCATTGAGGGGATCACTATGGCCAGCCAGCATATCGGCGAGCACCAGATCGGCACCATGGATATCAGCGAGCATAAGGCGACCTGGAATATCTTCATGAAGATCACCACCTGGGGCAGCGCCGCCGTTATCGTTCTTCTGATCCTGATGGCGATTTTCCTGCTCTGATTACGGCCGCCGTCCCTGGGTTCCAGGGACGGCACCATTCTGTCGGGCCGCGGGGGGAGATAACGCCATGAAAATTGGAATTCCAAAGGAACGCCGCCCGGGCGAGAAGCGGGTCGCCGCTTCGCCGGAGACGGTGAAGAAATTCGTCGGCCTGGGCTGCACGGTCACCGTCGAGACCGGCGCTGGACTTGCAGCCGACATACCCGATTCAGACTATCAGGCGGTGGGCGCCACCATCGCCGCCGATCCGGCCACCACGCTTCAGGATGCCGATCTGGTGCTGAAGGTGCAGCGGCCGATGACCGCTGCCGAAGGCAACGACGAATTGAAGCTGCTGAAGAGGGGCGCCATTCTGGTCGCTGGCCTCGCGGCCCTGCAGCAGCGCGATCAGGTCAAGGCCTATGCCGAGGCCGGTATCACCGCTTTCGCCATGGAACTGATGCCGCGTATCACGCGCGCGCAATCCATGGATATTCTTTCTTCGCAATCCAATCTCGCCGGCTACAAGGCCGTGCTGGATGCCGCCCAGCATTTCGGCCGCGCTTTCCCGATGATGATGACTTCGGCCGGCACCATCGCGCCGGCGCGCGTCTTCGTCATGGGCGTCGGCGTCGCCGGCCTGCAGGCGATCGCCACCGCCAAGCGCCTCGGCGCCGTGGTCTCGGCCACCGACGTCCGCCCGGCCACCAAGGAGCAGGTGGAAAGCCTCGGCGGCAAGTTCATCTGGGTGGATGACGAAGAGGCGCGCGCCTCCCAGACTGCCGGCGGTTACGCCAAGGAAATGTCCGACGAATACAAGCGCAAGCAGGCCGCGCTGATCGCCGAGACGATCAAGAAGCAGGATATCGTCATCACCACGGCGCTGATCCCGGGCCGCCCGGCCCCGGTGCTGGTCACCGAAGAGATGGTCAAGACCATGCGTCCGGGCTCGGTAATCGTCGATCTGGCGGTCGAGACCGGCGGCAATTGCCCGCTGTCGAAACCTGATCAGGTGGTGGATTACAACGGCGTGCGCATCGTCGCCTACACCAACTATCCAAGCCGCGTGCCGGTGGATGCATCCAACCTGTTCGCCAAGAATCTGTGGAACTTCCTGTCGCCGCACTGGGACGAGGAAGCCAAGACCTTCAAGTTCAACTTCGAAGACGAAACCGTCAGCGGCACCTGTGTCGCCAGGGATGGCGCCATTGTCCATCCGTTGCTGAAAGAGGGGGCGTAACGATGGCCGAGGTCTATTCCTTCCTCTCGCTGCTCTCCATTTTCGTGCTGGCCTGCTTTGTCGGCTATTACGTGGTGTGGAGCGTTACGCCCGCCCTGCATACGCCGCTGATGAGCGTAACCAATGCGATCTCCTCGGTGATCATCGTCGGCGCGCTGATCGCGGCGGGTGCCTCTGCGGTGTTTGATGCATCGAAAGTCTTCGGCCTGATCGCGATCGCGCTGGCCGCGGTCAACATCTTCGGCGGTTTCCTGGTCACCCAGCGCATGCTGGCCATGTACAAGAAAAAAGAAAAGTGAGGGCCGCGCCATGCCGATCCAACTGACCGCGCTGCTCTATCTGACCAGCTCCGTCCTGTTCATCCTGGCCCTGCGCGGGCTTTCCTCGCCGGAAACCAGCCGTAAGGGCAATTTCTACGGCATGACCGGCATGGCGATTGCCGTGCTGACCACCATCTTCAATCTCGGCGACCTGTCCGGGACCATCGTCTGGGTAATCGTCGCTCTGGTAATCGGCGGCGCCATCGGCACCGTGCTGGCACGCCGCATCCAGATGACGGCGATGCCGCAGCTTGTCGCCGCCATGCACAGCCTAGTCGGCCTTGCCGCCGTGCTGGTCGCCGCGGCCGCCTTCTACAACCCGGCGCCCTACGGCATCCTCAATGCCAGCGGCGAGATCACCATCGCCTCGCGCATCGAGATGTCGCTTGGCGTGGTCATCGGCATCATCACCTTCTCCGGCTCGCTGGTTGCCTTCGCCAAGCTGCAGGGCCTGGTCTCGGGCAGCCCGGTCGTCTTCAAGGGCCAGCATGCGTTGAACGCCCTGATCGGCCTCGTCATCCTCGGCCTCGTGGTAGCCTTCTGTATCAGCCCCAGCGAGGAACTGTTCTGGGCGGTGACGGCGCTGTCGCTGATCGTCGGCTTCACCATCATCATTCCGATCGGCGGCGCCGACATGCCCGTCGTCGTCTCGATGCTGAACAGCTATTCGGGCTGGGCGGCGGCCGGCATCGGCTTCACCCTGCAGAACCCGGCGCTGATCGTCACCGGCGCGCTGGTCGGCTCTTCGGGCGCGATCCTGTCCTACATCATGTGCAAGGGCATGAACCGCTCGCTGTTCAACGTCATCCTCGGCGGCTTCGGCGGCGACAGCGCTGCCGCTGCCGGCGGCCAGAAGGTCGACCGTCCCTACAAGAAGGGCTCGGCCGATGACGCCGCCTTTATCATGAAGAATGCCGGCAAGGTGATCATCGTGCCGGGCTACGGCATGGCGGTGTCCCAGGCCCAGCATGCTCTGCGCGAGATGGCCGACAAGCTGAAGGAGGAGGGCGTGGAAGTGAAATACGCCATCCATCCGGTGGCGGGCCGCATGCCGGGCCATATGAACGTGCTGCTGGCCGAGGCCAATGTACCCTATGACGAGGTCTTCGAGCTGGAAGAGATCAATTCCGAATTCCAGACCGCCGACGTCGCCTTCGTCATCGGCGCGAACGACGTAACCAATCCGGCCGCCCGCGACGATCCGAAAAGCCCGATCTATGGCATGCCGATTCTCGACGTCGACAAGGCCAAGACCGTACTGTTCGTGAAGCGCTCGATGGCGTCCGGTTATGCGGGCATCGACAATGATCTGTTCTACAAGGACAACACGATGATGCTGCTGGCCGATGCCAAGAAGATGGTCGAGGACATCGTCAAGGGGCTGTGATTTAAGGCCTGTGGTCTCAAACAGCATCATACACCTGTAATAAACGGCCCGGATCAAAAGCCCGGGCCGTTTGCTTTCCGCTGTCAATTCACCATAAAAACGGTCGCCTCCGAGCGAATACTCAAAAATGTCACGGCTTTCTTAAGGCCCATATCGTCTTTGTTTGCTCCTCGCCCTTGCAAAACGGCTCAGGCAGCCTATCTTGTGGTCATCGATCTGCTACGGACTGCCGGCCTTCTACGTCCTCTTGGACCCAGATTCCGCGACTTCCCTACAGAATCTGATGCGTTGTTCCGATAACGGGCGGCGCGAGACTACCAAGACGGAGATACAGCAATGGCTGTCGGTACTGTAAAATGGTTCAACGGAACCAAGGGTTATGGCTTCATTCAGCCGGAAGGCGGCGGGGCGGACGTGTTCGTCCACATCTCGGCCGTTGAGCGCGCTGGCATGGCTGGCCTGAATGAGGGTCAGAAGATTTCGTTCGAGGAGCAGCGCGATCCGAAGCGCGGCAAGACCTCGGCCGTGAATCTGAAGGCGCTCTAAGCTCTTAGAGCTTAAAGAATTCGGAGGGGCATCCGGCAACGGGTGCCCCTTTGTCTTTTGCGCTGTCTTGCGCCGGGTCTTTGTTTAGGCGCCCAGATCTTCAGGAGGATGCCATGGCCTTCAAGCCGAACTACGGACAGGAACGGGCCGCGCGCAACCGGGCCAAGGAAGAGAAGAAGCAGCAGAAGCTGCAGCGCAAGCAGGAAGACTCCGAGCGCCGCAAGGCAGAGCGCGAGGCCGCCGGCAAGGCCGATGATGGCCAGGACGCGTGACCAAAGCGCATGACGCGGCTCTCTCATCGATCAGCATCAGTGGAATTGTCATGGCCAAGACGGCAAAGAAGAAAATCAATCCCAATGCCACGGTGATCATGTTCGACGTGATCTACCAGGACGGTACCCAGACCTCGAACCGGCGCGTGCCGGCGGAACTCGTCAGCGGCTTCGACAGCGACGACGAAGTGAAGGCCTATATCGAAGCGCAGGACCGCGAGATCGCCGAAAAATCCGGTCGCCCCCGCGGACCGATCAAGTCGATCGCGAAATCCGCGAAGCAGCTCTGACACCTTCGCCCGGGTCCCTCTCCCGCAAAGGAGGGGAAACGGCGGAGCGGCACTAAGAACGTGACGCCTGAAAGAATTACTCGTCATGCCCGGACTTGATCCGGGCATCTTTGTCCGCATGGCGAAAGACCCGCAAGTCAAGCGCAGGGTGACGGCTACGATGGTGCGTGACGCTTAACCTCTTGCGGCTACGGCCCCTTCCGCAATCTGACCAGCGTCTCATGCAGGGCCTGCAGGAAGGCCGAGCGGTCTTTCTGCGAGAAAGGCTTCGGGCCGCCGCCACTCATGCCGAGCGGATCGGCGGAGCGCAGCTCGGTCATCAGGTTGCGCACGGCCAGATCCATGCCGATGCTGTCGGCGGTGAACGCCCGGCCGTTTGGCGCCAGCACCCAGGCGCCGGCCTTCACGCAGCGCCCGGCCAGCGGTACGTCGGCCGTGACGACGACATCGCCAGGCTTTACCCGCTCCGCGATCCAGTCATCGGCCTCATCCAACCGGCGGCCCACCACGGTCAGCGTGATCCAGTCCACCCGCGGCACGCTGATCCAGCTATTGGCCACCACCTGCACGAGGGCCTGGTGGCGCTCGGCCACCTTGTAGATCTCCGCCTTCACCGGACAGGCATCGGCATCGACATAGATGGTGATGGGGGCAGTGACAGGCGCTTCCATTCTTTCGTCATGCCACGGCTCGGCCGTGGCATCCACGAGTTTTTCTTAAGGCCCTCCAAAGACAAATCAGGCGGCCCGCCGCCCGGCCGTGGCATGACGGGCGCGGTTTGGTAAAATCGAACCATGTCCAAAGCATTCACGAAGGAAAACGACGACGCCGATCTGGATGACGACCTTCCCGAAGAGGCCGCGGTTCCGAAAGGCGCGAAAAACTACATCACCCCGGCCGGCCTGCGCCGCCTGCAGGACGAGCTGCGCCATCTGAAGACGGTTGAGCGGCCGAAAGTGGTCGAGGTCGTCTCCTGGGCCGCCGGCAACGGCGACCGGTCGGAGAATGGCGACTATCTCTACGGCAAGAAGCGCCTGCGCGAGATCGACCGCCGCATCCGCTTCCTGCTCAAGCGGCTGGAGATCGCCGAGCCGGTTGATCCGAAGCTGCAGAAGAACCGCGACCAGGTTTTCTTCGGCGCAACCGTCACCTATGTCGACGAGCAGGACCGCGAGCGCACCGTGCGCATCGTCGGCATCGACGAGGCGCGGCTGGAGCTTGGCGAAGTGAGCTGGATCTCGCCGGTCGCCCGCGCGCTGATGAAGGCCCGCGTCGGCGACGTTGTCGATCTGCGCACGCCGCATGGCATCGAGCAGATCGAAGTGCTGAAGATCGAGTACAGCGACGGGGAGGAGTGAGGCAGGGCGCCTTATGGGCATCTCTCTCCGCATGGCGAAAGACTTGCAGTTCAAGCCGCGGGGATACTATCCGCGTCGTTTCCTCATGTTGCGCTACCTGTTTCCCTAACCTAATCTACAGAATGGTAAGATAAAATTAGGTCAGAATCAGGGTGGAAGCGCCATGGCCGTACCGGCCCAACAAAACATCAAAAACACTGGCACATTCGATTACATCATCGTAGGCGGGGGGACAGCGGGGTCGCTGCTGGCCAACCGCCTGAGCCGTGATCCGAAAAACCGTGTGCTGGTGCTCGAAGCTGGCGGCATGGACAACTGGATCTGGTTCCGCATCCCCATCGGCTATCTCTATGCCATCGGCAATCCGCGCTCCGACTGGTGCTACAAGACCGAGCCCGTGCCGGGACTGAACGGGCGCTCCATCGGCTATGCTCGCGGCAAGGTGATCGGCGGCTGCACCTCGATCAACGCCATGGTCTACATGCGCGGCCAGGCGCGCGATTACGACACCTGGCGTCAGATGGGGCTGACCGGCTGGGGCTGGGACGACGTGTTGCCTTATTTCCTCAAGCATGAGGATCATTTCGGCGGACCGAATGTCATCGACGGCAAGCGCATTCATGCCTCGGGCGGCGAATGGCGCGTAGAAGAGCCGCGCGTGCGCTGGGACATCCTCGACCGCGTGGCCGAGGCCGGCGAGGAGATCGGCATTCCACGCACCAAGGATTTCAATACCGGCGACAATGAAGGCTCGTCCTATTTCCAGGTGAACCAGAAGCGCGGCGTGCGCTGGTCGGCCGCCACCGCCTTCCTCAAGCCCGCGCTGAAACGCCCCAATCTCGAACTGCGCACCCAGGTGCATGTCGAGCGCGTGGTGTTCGAGGGCAAGCGGGCGGTGGGGATTGAGTATACGCAGGATGGCCAGCGCTGCTTCGCCCGCGCCGAAGGTGAGGTGTTGCTGACGGCTGGCGCGATCAATTCGCCGCAGCTACTGCAGCTTTCCGGCATCGGACCGGCTGGCTTGCTGAAGGAGCATGGCATCGACGTGCTGCACGATCTGCCCGGCGTGGGCGAGAATCTGCAGGATCACCTGCAGCTTCGTCTGATCTACAAGGTCACCGGTGCGCGCACAATCAACGAGATCGACCGCTCCTTTTTCGCCAAGGCCACCATCGCCTTCAATTATGCACTGTTCCGGCGCGGCGCGCTCACCATGCCGCCCTCTCAGTTCGGCATGTTCACGCGCTCAAGCCCCGAGCATGAAACTGCCAATGTCGAATTCCATATCCAGCCGCTGTCGCTGGATAAGTTCGGCGATCCGCTGCACAGATTCCCGGCTTTTACGGCCAGCATCTGCAACCTGCGGCCCACCTCGCGCGGCTATGTGCGGATCAAGTCTGCCGATCCGCGCCAGCCGCCGGCGATCCAGCCGAACTATCTCGATACTGAGGAAGACAAGCGCGTGGCCATCGACAGCATCAAGCTGACGCGGCGGCTCGCTTCCGCCAAGGCGCTGGCACGCTATAAGCCGGAGGAATATCTGCCGGGCGCGGGGATCGAATCCGAGACTGAGATGCTGCGCGCCGCCGGCGATATCGGCGCCACCATCTTCCATCCGGTGGCGACCGCGAAGATGGGCATCGATTCCGACCCGATGGCGGTGCTGGACAGCTGCCTGCGCGTGCGCGGCGTCGAATGCCTGCGCGTCGTCGACGCCTCCGCGATGCCGCTGATCACCTCCGGTAACACTGCCTCGCCGACGCTGATGATCGCCGAAAAGGCGGCGGAGATGATTCTTGCCGATGCGCGAGGGTGAGGGGAGCGCACGACCGTCATATCGCAAGAGCGTCATATCGCAAGAGCATCACCCGCGGGCTTGACCCGCGGGGCTTGTGCCGACTGATAAAGATGCCCGGATCGAGTCCGGGCATGACGTTTGGGAGACGGCGTAGAGGGGGGAAGGTTTAGAGGAAAAAATACTGCGCCGGGTCAATCCTCATCGTCATCGTCTTTCATCCTTGTCATCTTCATCGTTGTCGTCCTCGTCCTCGTCCTCGTCCTCCTCATCATCCTCGTCGTCATCGTCTTCGTCATCTTCCTCGTCTTCGTCGTCGTCTTCATCCTCGCCGTCATCGTCATCGGCGAAGGCGTATTCGTCACCATCCTCTGTTGCATGGACGCCGTTGTAGAAATTCTGCCCCGGCCACGAGCTGGGCACGGCGACGAGCGCCTGCATCACTTCGCCCATGCTTTCGTAAGAGCGCTTGGGCAGGCGCTCCATCAGGTTGGCGACCACGCCATCAGAACCGTGCCGGCGCAGATGCGCCACCAGCTCGTCGCGCGAGACGGGAAAATCGACATCCTTCAGATGCTGGGTGATCACGCTGGAGGCCGCACGGGTCAATCCGAAAGCCATGGCATTGTCCCTCTCATTAAAAGCTGTCTCCGGGCGCAGTTCTGAGAACTGCCCCTAAGACATGCATATGAATTCCATGGGACAAACCCAGCCAGTCCCCTGATGTTCCTGCCGTAATGGTTTCTGCCCAGATGTTCTTGCGACGCGCGGCAGGCGACGGGCGGGCGAGTGCCGTCGCGAAAGTCATTGGCGATGCCTGATGATTGGGTTTGCCGACAAGGCGGTCCGGTCTGCGGGGACGCCTCGGCACGATGGGGAGGGGGCATCGGTGGCACCCGCACCGCAGACCGGACTCCAGCCTTGCAACGGGTTGCAGGCAGGATTGTTCCGCTTGGGATTTTGGCCAGATTTCGTCTCTGGAGGCTTCACCATCCGGATTTGCGCGTTCAGCTTGTGATGCTGACGTGATATTGGGGAAAGTATCGCGTGAGGCGGTCCTGATATGGAAGATAAAGCCACACAATCGCGTGCGAAAAGCGCGATAGCTGACGTTGCGTCAGTCTTACAGCAGACAGACAATCGGGACAATATTGCTGTGTCGCGACAGAGCGCGCCGCATTAGGCTGCTGCTCCCGCAGTTCTGTTTTTGGGGGAGAAACGCCATGGGCCAGAGCCTCGCCGATAAACGTGCCGCCTTCCGCCGCCTGCATGAAAGCGGCTGCTTCATCATGCCTAATCCCTTCGATGCCGGCTCGGCCGTGCTGCTGCAAAGCCTCGGCTTCAAGGCGCTGGCCTCCACCAGCGCGGGCTTTGCCTGGAGTCAGGCGCGGCCTGATTACGGCGTCAGCCGCGACCAGGTGCTGCGTCATCTGGAAAGCCTCGTCGCCGCCGTCGATCTGCCGGTCAATGCCGATTTCGAGAATGCGTTTGCGCATGCGCCCGACGATGTCGCCGCCAATGTCGCGCTCGCGGTGCAGACCGGCGTTGCCGGCCTGTCGGTGGAAGACGCCACCGGTCTGCCAGATGAACCGCTGTATGCGGAAGACCTGGCTGCGGTGCGGGTGTCGGCTGCGCGCAAGGCGATCGACCAGAGCGGCAGCGGCGTGGTGCTGACTGCGCGGGCCGAAGCCTTCCTGCATGGCCAGACGGATCTGGATGCGGTGATCCGCCGTCTCAAGGCTTACGCGGACGCCGGCGCCGACTGCCTCTTTGCGCCCGGCGTGCGCGACGAAGCGCAGGTGCGCGCTATTGTGCAGGCCGTTGCGCCCAAGCCGGTGAACATCATCGCCACCGGCGCGCCGCTGTCGGACATCGCCGGCTGGGGCGTGCGCCGCATCAGCCTCGGCGGCCGCATCGCCCATGCCGCCTACGCCGAAATCGCCCGTATTGCCAAGGCCATGATCGGCGAGGGCAGTTTCGAGGGGTTCAAGACCGGCGCGCCCGCCATCAATCTCAACCAGATCTTTTCATCACGCGGAAAGGAGCAACGTTAATGACCGGATATGTCGATCCCACCAAGGAAGTCTTCGCGCAATTCCGCGAGATGGATCGTCCCGGCCCGATCCATATGCTGAATCTCGTGCGCCTGCGCGATCAGGCCGCCTATCCCGATGGGCGCAAGGCCACAGGCGCGGAAGCCTATGCGGCCTACGGGCGCGAAAGCGGCCCGGTCTTCGCGCGGCTCGGCGGGCGCATCGTCTGGCAGGGCAGTTTCGAACTGATGCTGATCGGTCCCAGCAGCGAACGCTGGGACAAATGCTTCATCGCGGAATATCCCTCGGTTGCGGCTTTCGTCGAGATGATTCGCGATCCCGTGTATCGCGAAGCCGTGAAGCACCGTCAGGCCGCCGTGGAAGATTCCCGCCTGATCCGCCTGCAGCCGCGCGCCCCCGGCAAGGGCTTCGGCGAGCCGGCCTGATCGGCCACAGACCCGCGGGTCAAACCCGCGGGTGACGATCTTGTATGATTCGGGCGAGAGCGCAGAACCGCGCCCCTCGCGGAACCCGCCGCGCCCCTTGCGGGTTCGTCTCCAACACCCATTCACCCTGGAGGGGCCCGATGCGCCGCTGTCTCCTCGCATTGTTTCTGCTCTGCATGCCGCTGTCGCTGACCGCCTGCCAGTACGGTGAGCAGCCGGTGCGCGTGCCCAACGAGCAGGATCCCGGCAAATACAAAAGCTGTCCGCGAGGCCATACGACCTGCTGATCAGATCACTTGCTGACCAGCGGCCTTGAAACACACCCCTGGTCATCGGCGCCTCGCATCCCATCCTTATCGCGTCACTGCAATCGTATCGTTGCATGCCAAGGCGAAATGGGAGGGTTCATGTCAGAAACCGCCGGCCGGAAGAAAATCGCTCTCGTCACCGGTGCCACCGATGGTGTCGGCCGTTATGTCGCCTCGCGCCTGGCTGCTGCGGGCTATCACGTGCTGGTCCATGGCCGCGACCAGGGCCGCGGCGAAAGCCTGATGCGCGAGATCAGCGAAGCCGGCGGAACGGCACAGTTCTATCCGGCCGATCTGTCCTCGCTGCAGCAGGTGCGCGATCTTGCGCAGGCTGTGCTGCTCACTCAGGACTGGCTCGATCTCTTGATCAACAATGCCGGCATCGGCACGACGAATGCGGAGGGCAGCGATGGGCGCGAGGAAAGCGTAGACGGCTTCGAGCTGCGCTTCGCGGTGAACTACCTCGCCGGTTTCCTGCTGACCCAGCTTCTGCTGCCGCGCCTGCTGGCCAGCCAGCCGGCACGCATCGTCAATGTCGCCTCCGCCGGCCAGCATGCCATCGATTTCGACGACCTGATGCTGACCAGAGCCTATAGCGGCGCGCGCGCCTACTGCCAGAGCAAGCTGGCGCAGATCCTCTTCACCATCGATCTGGCGCAGCAGCTCGAGGGCAGCGGCGTGACCGTGAACGCGCTGCATCCCGCCACCTATATGAACACCACCATGGTTCGCCGCAGCGGCATGCGCCCCATCAGCAGCATCGAGGAAGGCGGCGATGCGATCCTGCATCTCGCGCTCGCGGCCGAACTCGACGGACAGAGCGGCCTCTATTTCAACGGCAAGCGCCCGGCGAAGGCCGAGGCGCAGGCCTATGACCCATCGGCGCGCGCGAAGCTGCGCAAGCTCAGCTTCCGCCTCGTGGGAATCGAAGACCCTGCTGCTGCGGCGTAGCCACCCTTTATGCACACGACAACAAGGTCCCCGGGTCAAGTCCCGGACATGACGTTTGAGGAGGGCTCGTCATCCGGGCGTGGTGCAGCGTGCAACAGTGCATCACAGACACGGGATATTTCCCCGCATAAGACTCGAAAACCGTATCCCGGCATGGCATGACGGCGGAAAGCATCCGGAGGAAACCCATGCCCGATCTGTCCGCATTCCCGATCACGCAGCGCTGGCCGGCCAAGCAGCCGGACCGCTTGCAGCTTTATTCGCTGCCCACGCCGAATGGCGTGAAGGTTTCGATCATGCTGGAAGAGATCGGCCTGCCCTATGAGCCGCATCTCGTCGATATCACCAAGAACGAGAGCTGGACGCCGGAATTCCTCTCGCTCAATCCCAACGGCAAGATTCCCGCCATCCTTGATCCCGACGGTCCCAACGGCAAACCGTTGGCACTGTTTGAATCCGGCGCGATCCTCGTCTATCTCGCCGAGAAGACCGGTCAGCTCATTCCGCAGGACGCCGCTGCGCGTTACGAATGCCTGCAATGGGTGTTCTTCCAGATGGCGGGCATCGGGCCGATCTTCGGCCAGCTCGGCTTCTTCCATAAATTTGCCGGCCGGGAGATCGAGGACAAGCGCCCCCTGCAGCGTTACGCCACCGAATCCAAGCGCCTGCTCGGCGTGCTGGAAGACCGGCTTTCCAGCCGCGACTGGATCATGGGTGCGGAGTATTCGATCGCCGACATTTCCATGCTCGGCTGGGTGCGCAACCTGATCGGTTTCTACGATGCCGGCGCGCTGGTGGATTACGCCGCGCTGAAAGCCGTGCCGCGCTGGCTGGAGCAGGGCCTCGCCCGCCCGGCGGTGCAGCGCGGCCTGACGATTCCCGCGCGCGGGTGATGGTTATTCCTTTAGTCTTGCTCGTCATCCCGGGCGGTGCAGCGTGCAACGATGCGCTGCAGCCTTGGGATCTTATCCGGATATGACTCATATTCTCATCGTCATGCCTCGGCCGATGAAGCATTTAAGCGCCGTGACATCCACGAGTTTTTTTGTCGATCATCCCCATGAAATGCCAGGGTCGAGCCCGGGCATGGCGATGATGAAGAGGAGCAATCCCTGACCGCCAAACCATGGCATTCGCCGCTTTGCCGCGATAGGGTCGCGCGCATCAGCACCACGACGTTCAGGCAGGCCCGATATGAGTGACGCTTTGAAATGCCCCGCATGCAATTCCGAGCATGTGTATCAGGATGGCAGCCTCTGGGTCTGTCCCGAATGCGCGCATGAATGGAACCCGGACTTGGCCGCCGGCACAGCAGGCGAGGCGGAGGCCGAAGCGGGCGTCGTGCGCGATGCCTATGGCAACATTCTCGCCGATGGCGATGCCGTCACGGTGATCAAGGACCTCAAGGTGAAAGGCTCGTCGCTCGTGGTAAAGGGTGGCACCAAGGTCAAAGGCATCCGCCTAGTGGATGGTGTCGACGGCCACAACATCGCCTGCAAGATCGACGGCATCGGCGCGATGAACCTGAAGTCGGAATTCGTGAAGAAGGCGTGAGGGACTAAGCGTTTCTCTGCGAGGACTTCGTACTCTCTGTTCCTTTCGTCATCCCCGGGCGCGGTGCAGCATGCAACGGCGCACCCGCAGGCCCGTGATCTTCTACCGGATGAAACCTGGCGCGCTCATACTATTGTTTTCTCTTTGTTCTCTATATTGAGCCATCACAGGCCCCGAGATGGTCACGGGTCCATGCGCTGTTGAACATTATGGATCAGGCAGTCGTAACGCCCCGGTAGGCGGTGGGTGTTATCCGCGCGTTTTTGCAAGGAGCTTGGGAGCGGTCTGAGCCGCGCCTGAAGGCCCGGATTGGTTCCGGATGGCCGCGTTTGGCTTAGTTTGGCTCTGTTTGACTTTGGCCCGTCCGGGCAGGTGGCTTGAAACGATAACGGCGGCCGGGAGGGCCCGGGCCGCCGTGGTGAAGCATTTCAACGAGATGCCCCGGGTCAGGCCCGGGCATGAGACGGGTTCGACTGGGGCTTGGCGCCGCCAGGCAGTGCCTTCCGCCTTACTTGATCCCGGCTGCGCGGACGATGCCGTCGGTGATCATCTTGGCGGCCTCGTCAGGGCCTACCCAGCCGGCGCTTTTGACGAACTTGCCCTTCTCCAAGTCCTTGTAATGAACGAAGAAATGCTCGATCTGCTGGAGCAGGATGGCGGGCAGCTCCTCGTAGGTCTTCACGTCGGTGTAGAAGGGGTGCAGCTTGTCCACCGGCACGGCGATGATCTTCTCGTCGCCGCCGGCCTCATCCTCCATCTTCAGCGCGCCGATTGGCCGCGAGCGGATCACCGCGCCGGCCACCACCGGCACATGGCTCACCACCATGATGTCGCAGGGATCGCCGTCATTGGACAGTGTATGCGGGATGAAGCCGTAATTGGCGGGGTAGAACATCGCCGTATGAAGGAAGCGGTCGACGAACAGCGCGCCGGAATCCTTGTCGAGTTCGTATTTCACCGGCGAACCGCCAGCCGGAATCTCGATCACGGCATTGATGTCATAGGGCGGGTTTTTCCCCACCGAGATGCGGGCAATATCCATATCTGGTCCTTTTGGACTTATGTCTTAGAGGAAGGCGGGTGCTTTTTTGCGCGTCGCAGCAAAAAACGCAACCGCTTGATGTGTAAGATTTTCGTCGAAGCCCAGGGGCGGTCTCGCCTAAGATGGGACATCATCCCGGGGGGAGTATGCATCGCGAACGGAACGTCAAGATCGTCGCCACCTTGGGGCCGGCCAGTTCCACGCCGGACCGCATCCGGGCGCTGTTCGAAGCCGGCGCCGATGTCTTCCGGCTGAATTTCAGCCATGGCAGCCATGACGATCATCTGGCCCGTATCCAGGCCGTCCGCGCGCTCGAGCGCGAGACTGGCCGCCCCATCGGCCTTCTCGCCGATCTGCAGGGGCCCAAGCTGCGCATCGGGCGTTTCTTCCCCAAGGGCGAAGGCCGCGAGGGGGAGAGCCAGGGGGGCTGGGTGGATCTGCTGCCGGGCCAGCGCTTCCGCTTCGATCTGGAGGACAGGCCCGGCGATGCGATTCGCGTGCAGCTGCCGCATCCGGAGGTGCTGAACAGCCTGAAGCCCGGCACCGAACTGCTGCTCGATGACGGCAAGCTGCGGCTGCGCGTGGTCGCCACCAGCCCGGTGGCCGGCGATGCCGCCTGGGCCGAGGCCGAGGTGATCGTCGGTGGCCGGCTGTCGGACCGCAAGGGGCTGAACCTGCCGAACATGGTCGTGCCGCTCTCGGCGCTGACGCCCAAGGACCGCGACGACCTCGCCTTCGCGCTGGAGCATGGCGTCGACTGGGTGGCGCTCAGCTTTGTGCAGCGGCCGGACGATCTGCGCGAGGCGCGCGCCCTGATCGGCGGTCGCGCGGCCCTGCTGGCGAAGATCGAGAAGCCGTCGGCCATCGACAGCCTGGACGAGATCGTCGCGCTGTCGGACGCGCTGATGGTGGCGCGCGGCGATCTCGGCGTCGAACTGCCGCTGCCGGAAGTGCCGGGCCTGCAGAAGCGCATCGTGCGCGCCGCCCGCCGCGCCGGCAAGCCGGTGGTGGTGGCGACCCAGATGCTCGACAGCATGGTCAAGGCGCCGGTGCCGACGCGGGCCGAGGTCTCCGATGTCGCCACCGCGGTTTATGACGGCGCCGATGCGGTGATGCTCTCGGCCGAGACGGCGTCGGGCGATTATCCGCTGGAGGCCGTGAAGGTGATGGATGCCATCGCCATGCAGGTCGAGCGCGATCCGCTCTATCGCGGCATCATGGATGCCGAGCATGTCTTGCCCGAGCATACCGCCGCCGATGCCATCACCGCCGCCGCGCGTCAGGTGGCCGAAACCATCAATGCCGCCGCCATCGTCACCTATACGATGTCGGGCTCGACGGCGCTGAGGGCTGCGCGCGAAAGGCCGCGGGCGCCGATTTTGTGTCTGACGCCGCTGAACGCCACGGCGCGGCAGCTCACCATTGCTTGGGGCGTCAGTCCCGTTGTATCGCCCGATGCTGTCAACTTCGCCGACATGGTTGCCAAGGCGACCGCGCTGGCCCGCAAAACCGGGCTGGCCCAGCGCGGCGACTGCATCATCGTCACCGCCGGCGTGCCGTTTGGCTCACCCGGCACCACCAACATCCTGCGCATCGCCCGTATCGAAAGCTGACCACCATGACCACGATCCTGATGCTCATCGGCTCCAACGTGCTGATGACCTTTGCCTGGTATTGGCATCTCAAGCATCCCGAGCAGGTGCTGTGGAAGGTGATCCTGATTTCTTGGGCGATCGCCTTTTTCGAATATTGCCTCGCCGTGCCGGCCAACCGCATCGGCTATTCAAGCGGCACGTTCACGGCGGCGCAGCTGAAGATCGTGCAGGAGGTGATCACGCTCGCCGTCTTCGCCGGCTTTGCGGTCTTCTATCTGGGCGAAGGGTTGCGGTGGAATTACCTTGCCGCCTTCGGCTGCCTGATCGGCGCCGTCTATTTCATCTTCCAGAAGTAGGGTAGGGATAACGCTTACAGCTCGCGCGCGTCGATGCGGCGGCGCAGTTCCCTGACTTTGTCGGCGCCGTCATCCAGATGCGGGTTGGCGGCCAGTGCCCGGCGGTAGGCTTTCAGCGCCTCCTCCAGATTGTCCAGCCGCTCCATGATGGTGCCAAGGCCAGCCAGCGCACCGAAATGACGGGGCTCCAGGTTCAGCGTGCGCTCGATGTCGGCGACGCTGCCGGCATAGTCGCCGGACAGGAAGCGTACGGTGGCGCGCTTGTTATAGGCCTCCGCGAAATCGGGCTTCAGCTCGATCATGGCCGAAAAGATCTGTTCGGCGCGCTTGTGATCGCCTTTCTCCATCACCGTGATGCCGCCCTTCATCAGGGCGTCGATGGTGTCGGAGCCTGACGTCGCCCAGGCCTCCCAGATCTTGCGCTCCAGTTGCCGTGCCTCGATCGGGTTCTGCGTTTCATAGAGTTTGTCGAACAGATCGTCGATAGCGTTCTGCGCCATCGCGGGCGCAGAAAAGAGCAGGGCAGCAGCCAGGATCAGCAGGAATCGCATGACAAAAATGGTAGGAGGCCCAAGGCTTGCCGGCAAGGCCGGAAAAATCGCGATTTCGTGAAGGAAATAAAACGCGGCCCCAGCCGTATTCTTCTCAGGCGGCCGGCGGGCGGCTGCCTTAACCTGGAAGGGGCTTCTGATGAGTATCCGCAATCTCCTGCTGGCCGGCGCGCTGGCGCTTGGCGTGGCTGCCTGCTCCAATTCCGATATGTCCAACTCGTCTGGCATGTCCGATATGTCCATGGCGCCGGCCAAGGCCGGCAACAGCGCGATGGGGCCCGTGCTGGTCGATACCAGAGGCATGACGCTCTACACATTCGAACGCGACACCATCCCCGGAAAATCGGTCTGCAACGGTCCATGCGCACAGAACTGGCCTCCGCTGATGGCATCCGCGAATGCCAGGCCATCTGGCGATTGGACGGTGATCAACCGCGAAGATGGCAGCAAGCAATGGGCCTATAAGGGCAGGCCGCTATATGGCTGGGTGCGCGATCAGAAGCCTGGCGACACCACGGGCGATGGTTTCATGAACGGCGCCTGGCGCGCCGCCAAGCCGTAAACGGGTGTTAGGCCGGGTGGCAATGTGATCGAACAATTTTAGCCGCCATCCGGCCGAACCGCCTTACTTCAGTCCGCATTGCCGCAGCAGCGCGGCGCCCAGCGGATGGTTCGGATCGGCCACGGCAAATTTGATGGTGAAGTGATTGCCGCCGGCCATGGACATCAGATCCGAGCGCGTGCCGACTGCGCGGCAGGCTTCGTGGAAATCCTTGCTCTGCGCCTGCCAGCCCTCCGGCTCGGCATCGCCATAGGCGACCAGCACGGGGCCCTTCATCCTCGGCGGAAACTTGGTGACGCTGTTGCGTGCTGCCATCGCGCCATCCAGCCGAATGGTTTCGTTCACGCTGATATGCAGGACCGGTTCCAGCGAAAAGACGCCGCTGATCAATCCCAGCGAGGCAACAGCAGGCTGCAGGCCAAGATCGGCAGGCCAGGGGGCTGCAACCATCATGGCCGCCAGATGCGCGCCGGCGGAATGGCCGATCAGATGAATCTTCTCAGGATCGGCACCCCATTCTTTGGCCTTGGAGGCAATATGCGCCAGTGCTTCCTGCACCTCGCGCACGACGGCATCCAGGGTCACCTGAGGGCAGAGATCGTAATTCAAGTTCACCACCACCGCGCCGCGCTCGAGATAGGGCGGGATGGTGAAGGTCATGGTGTTCTTATCCAGCCCGCGCCAATAGCCGCCATGGATCATCACCACCAGCGGCGCACCGGGCTTGGCATCCTTCGGCTTGTGCAGGTCGTAGGTCTGCAGCGGGCCGGGGCCGTAGCGCAGATCGTATTCGCCTCCGATGGCCGCCCGCGCGGCAGCAGATTTCTCGACATAGGCATCGAAATGCTGCTGGAAATCGGGCACCGACATGCGCGGATTGAAGTGGGCCTCGATCTGCTCGCTGCTCAGGCTGCGCCAATTGAAACCGCTCATGTCCCCTCCGTGTACGTGCCGGCGACGCGCGCCCGCACCTTCAGCAAAGCCAGCACCGTATCGATGGTTGGCGTTGCGATATTGAGTTTCTGTGCCAGTTCAGCGACGGCGCCGACGAGGGCGCCGATCTCCATCGGCCGGCCAGCTTCCAAATCCTGCAGCATCGAGGTCTTATGGGCGCCAACTTGCTCGGCGGCTGCCATGCGCTGCTCGATGCTGATGGGAAACTGGATGCCAAGCGCTTCGCCGATGCGGCGCGATTCCTCCATCATCTTGCCGATGACCTGCCGCGAGTCCGGATCGCGCGACAGGCTTTCCAGCGTGCCATGGGTCAATACGCTGACCGGATTATAGGACAGATTGCCCCACAGCTTGGTCCAGATTTCCTGCCGGATGTTGTCCAGCACCGGCGCGGCGATCCCGGCGGCCGTCAGCGCTTCGCTAACGCGCAGGATGCGCGGCGACTGGCTGCCATCCGGCTCACCCAGCGGCAGGCGGCTGCCGCCGCCATGATGGATCACGCCGGGTGCGGCAACGGCACCGGCGATCCATACGACGCTGCCGATGGCGCGCTCGGGGCCAATCATCGTCCACTGTTTCTCGCCGGGATCGACGGTGGCCAGGCGGATGCCATCCAGCGGGCCGCCGTGACGGTAGAAATACCAATAAGGCACGCCGTTCATCGCCGTAATCAACGCCGTATCGGGGCCAAAGAGCGGCAGCATCTTCTCGACCATGCCCGGCACGGCCGGTGCCTTGAGGCTGAGGATGACGTAATCCTGCGGCCCCGCCTCGCGCGGATTTTCGACGCAGGCCGGATGGGTGATGAAACGCTCGCCGCCGCTTTCGACCGCAAGGCCATTCTGCAGGATCGCCTCACGGTGGGCGCCGCGCGCGATCAGCGTCACGTCATGGCCTGCCCGGGCGAGCAGACCGCCGATATAGCCACCGATGGCGCCGGCGCCGACGACGGCGAACTTCATCAGGCAGCCCTCATGCCGCGGCCCCGTTCGACCGGTGCTGCGCCATCCAGTTCGCCAGGCGCTCGCGGTCCGCGGCGCTGATCCACAGGCCGCATTTGGTGCGTCGCCACAGCACGTCGTCGGCCTCGCGCGCCCATTCCTCGCGCATCAGCCAGTCGACCTCGCGCGCATAGAGCCCGCCGCCGAAATGTTCGCCCATGTCGGCCATGGTCTTGGCATCGCCAAGGATCGCATGGACATTGCTGCCATGGCGGCGCAGGAACCGGACGAGCCAGGCGCGGTCAAGCTGCGGATAGCGCTGCATCACCTGGGTCAGATAATCGGCAAAGCTCAGCCCGCCGAAATCGCCGCCCGGCAGCGGCTTCGTGCCGGACCAGGCCTTGCCCATATTCGGATAGAAGGTGGCGATCTTCTCCATCGCATGCTCGGAGAGGCGGCGATAAGTGGTCAGCTTGCCGCCATAAACCGAGAGCAGCGGCGCCTGCTTGTCGCCCGGCTTGCCATCGAGATCGAGGACATAGTCGCGGGTGATCGAGGATGGATTGTTTTCGCCATCGTCATACAGCGGCCGCACGCCGGCATAGGACCAGACGATCATGTCGCGTGTCAGCGGGGTGCGGAAGTACTCGCTGGCGGCGGCCAGCAGGTATTCGGTTTCCTCCTCGCTGATGCGCGGCTGAGCGTCCAGCCTGTCGAGGGCGACATCGGTAGTGCCAACCAGCGTAAAATCGCGCTCGTAAGGAATGGCGAAGATGATGCGGCCATCCGCGTTCTGGAAGATGTAGCAGTGCTCGCCCTCGAACAGCTTCTGCGTGACGATATGGCTGCCCTTGATCAGGCGGATGGAATTCTTGGGATTGGCGCCGAATGCGCCGGTGAGCGTTTCGCGCACCCAAGGACCGGCGGCGTTGACGATGCCACGGGCGAGCACTTCCTCAGTCCGGCCGCTGACCTGATCGGTCAGCGTGGCACGCCACAATTCGCCCTCGCGCTTGGCTGCCGTCACGGCGGTACGCGTCAGGACCCGGGCTCCGAGCTGGCGGGCGCTCATCGCATTCAGCGCCACGAGACGCGCATCATCGACCCAGCAGTCGGAATATTCGAAGCCGCGCTTGAATTCAGGCTTTAGCGGCTTGCCGCGGATATCGCCGATCAGATTGACGCCTATCGAGCCCGGCAGGGTCTGGCGACTGGAAAGATGATCGTAAAGGAACAGGCCGATGCGGATCATCCAGGCAGGACGCAGGCCGGGATGGTGCGGCAGTACGAAGCGCAGCGGCCAGATGATATGCGGCGCCATGCGCATCAGTACCTCGCGTTCCCCCAGTGCCTCGCGAACCAGGCGGAATTCGTACTGCTCAAGGTAACGCAGGCCACCGTGGATCAGCTTGGTGGCGGCAGAAGAGGTAGCGCCGGCGAGATCGCCGCGCTCGGCTAGAACGACCTTCAGGCCCCGGCCGGCGGCATCGCGGGCAATCCCAGTCCCGTTTACACCACCGCCGATAACCAATAGATCGGCAGGTACAGATTGCATCATACGACCACAGATAAAGGGAGGTGGTCGTTTATACGGTCACGCTGACGGCCTGCGCAAGGTCGAGGTCCAGGCGGCCGCGCCAGGCTGCGCTGTGATAGGCCTGCGCGGCAGCGTTACGCGCCTCGCGGGACGGCTCGGCTTCGTTTGCTTGTGCCAGTTGCTGGGTGTGGAAGGTGTTAAGCCCGAACGCCTCGCGCCAGGCACGGCGGCGTTCCAAATGCGGCGGAATTTGAAGGCTGGAATCGGCCGGTTCACCCCGGTCGGTGCGACGGCGCATGAACGGCTGCTCAACCGCATCGGCAGCCGCTTTGGACCGGATCTTCGCTGCCGCCTGAGAGGACGGCGTCTCGGCGTCGGGGCTGAAGCGGGCGATGCGGAGCGCGGGCTGGCGGCGAAGGGAATCGGACGGGGAATCGACCTGGCCGCCCGAGGGCGGCAGCGCAATGCTGTTGGCGATGCTGGTGGGAGCCATACGATCCTGTCCGTTGCGCGAGGACTCAACCGGGATTCACCTAACGAAGGGTTAACCTCGAAGGTAACTTCGCCGGCGGCTCAAAAGTTCCAGCGGCCTAAAGTTCCAAACGGCATACCTCGATAGGGGCAGCGCGGCCTTTGACCGGGAAGCGGCCGATGACCTTTGGCCTGGGGTCCAGTTTTGCCGCCTCGGCTGTTTCGGCGCTGAGCAGGACCAGCACGGACGAATCGCTTTGCATATGTTCGCGTCCGAGCTGCTCGAGGCGCTGGGCGGTGTTCACCGTGTCTCCAACGACCGTGTAGTTGATGCGGCCGGGCGCCCCGATATTGCCGATCACCACCGGGCCGGTATGGATGCCGATCCGCATCCGCAGGATAGGTTTGCCCAGCATCATCCGCCGCGCGTTATCGGCTGCGAGTGCCGCCGTAATGGCCCGCGCAGCGCGGCAGGCATGGGTGGCGTGATCCGGGTCGCGCTTGATTGCGCCCCAGACCGCCATCACGGCATCGCCGATGAACTTGTCGACCATGCCGCCTTCGGCCTCGATGCAGGCGGTGACCAGCGCGAAATGCTCGTTCAGCAGATCGGCGGTCTCTTGGGCCGTGAGGCGTTCCGACATCGAGGTGAAGCCAACGAGATCGGTGAACATCACGGTGACTTCGCGGTGCTTGCTGACGCTGATCGCATCTTCGCCTTCACGGATCAGGCGATTGACCAGTTTGCGGGGCACGTAGTTGCCAAACCAATGCAGAGCGGCATTGGCTGCGTTGATCGCCTGCGCTGCGTCATCGAGTTCCCGCAGCCGCACGCGCTCCAGCGGCGGCGAATCAAAGTCGAGGTTGCGCAGGCGGTTGGCGGCGGCGCTGATGGCCAGGATCGGACGGCGGATATGATAGCCAAGGCGCCATGCGATCAGCGAGAACAGGATCAGCGCCAGCGCGCCGACCACGGCAGAGAAACGCAGCCGCGTGACCTCCAGTTCGATCTCGTCGAAGGAGAAATAGCGGCCGACCACCCAGGGTTTCTCGCCATAGCCGTCGATCTTGCGATAGACGAAGATCCAGCGCCGGCCATCTTCCGTCTCGACGACATGGGCATTGCCGCCATCGCCGAGCATGGCATTGGCAAGCTGCAGTTCGATGCGGCCGGACCATATCTGCCGCAATACCGGATCGTGAATCTCATCCAGCGATGGCAGCGGATGCTCCATCGACAATTCATATTGATGATTGAGCAGGCTGGGATGGGCCAGAACGGCATCCTCGCCATAAAGGATGAAGTTCACCGCTTCGCCATCAACGCTATCGACTTCCAGCAGGCGGGAAAGCGAGCCCAGTGAGACCAGAGCCACCACGCCGCCGACGAAGACGCCGTCCATCACCACCGGCGCGATGGTGTTGATCAGCGGCTGCTGCAGCTCAGGCGCCCAGATCAATGCACCCCAGCGAACATCACGATGCAGCCCCATGCCGGTCTGCGGCGCTTCGATGCTCTGGCGCAGCGCCTGCATGCGGGTGGCGGCGACCGCATCGTCCGTCATCTTGTCATGCATGGCGACGAGCTGGCTGGCATGACGGAAAACGCGCGTTGCCACGAAATCGTTGCGGACGAGGCCGATGGCATCGACCTGAGGCAGGCTGTCCAGGGCAGAGGTCATATAGTCGGTCAGGCGGCCGACATCGTTAAGCGGCAGATGCTTGGAGACGATGCGGTTGCGGAATGCTTCAATCTGGCGGTGGGCCGGATCAAGCTGCAGCCGGGTGCGCTCCACTAACTGCTGCACGATCCGCTCGTTGCGGTCGCGCAGCAGATCGACGGTGTTCTGCCGCCCGGTCACCATGGCAATGCCGAAGGCAAGGCAGGATAACAGGATCAGAAGGCCGACACCGCCAACCAGGACGAGGGAAATCGAAGGCCGCAGGCGCGGCCCGCGGCGTTTGGTAAGCATCGGGGCAGGGGACTGGGAGGCGGTTAGCCGATCATCCCTTGTTTCGAGCAAGGGCTTCGACCTGCTTGCGCAGCTCTTCAAGCTGCGTCTTGAGCGCGTCGACTTCCGCCGGCTGTTCGCCGCCGGCTGGAGCCTTGTCGCCATCCGGCGTATCGCCCAGCTTGGCGACGAAAGGATTGAACATGCTCATGGCGCGCTGGAACATCGCCATGTTCTGCCGCCCCATCTCTTCGATGCTGCGGAACGGGAACATCTCGCCGAAGGCCTCGGCCATGTACTGGCGCATCTGCTCCTGGTTGCGCTGGAAGGACGCCATCGAAACTTCCAGGTAACTCGGGACCAGGGTCTGCAGGCTGTCGCCATAGAAAGAAATCAGCCGACGGAGGAATCCGATGGGCAGCAGATTCTGCCCCTTCGATTCTTCTTCGAAGATGATCTGCGTCAGCACGCTGCGGGTGATGTCCTCACCTGTTTTTGCATCCTCGACTACGAAATCCTGGCCGTCCTTTACCATCTGGCAAAGGTTCTCAAGGGTTACATAGGAGGAAGTCGCCGTATTGTAGAGCCGCCGGTTCGCATATTTCTTGATCTTTATTGCCGGCGCTGCCGTCGTCTGGTCTTGTTCGGCCACGTTCACGCGCTCCCTAGGATCATTCGTCGGCGGACATTTCACTCGCATTTCTTGCACTGCGCAAGTCTCTCAGTGCGCTGCGAAAGGCTGGCCGGAAACCAGCACTTTGTGTAGCCTGCAACCCATGGATGATCCGAAAGCGACAGATCCCGAAGCGCTCGCACAGCGCTTTCTCGATCTCTGGCAGGAGCAGGCCAGCCTGCTTGCAACCGATCCCAAACTGGCCGAACTCTCGGCTGCCTGGCTGGCGCTGTGGCAGCGAGGCGCCGGCGTCGCCGCGCAAGCGGCCGGCGGGATGGCGCTTGGTCAAGGAGGCGTGAATGCAGGAGGCCAAAAAGGCGGCGCCGGAACGAGCGGGGCCACGGCCGCTGCCGCTGCATCTGGCGACAGCCAACATGATCTTGCTGAGCTCTATCGCCGCCTGGCCGATTGCGAGGCGCGTATCGCCGCTTTGGAATCCCAGCTTGGCGGCTCAGTTCGCAAGCCTCGCACCAGCACTCGCCGCCGTAAACCCGAATGATTTCGTCGATGCGCTGATGCGCATGACGGCGACGCGGCTGACGGCAATGACCGGCGGCGTGCTGCGCTATCGCCATCACGCTTATCGCCGCGATCTGCCCGATCCGCCTGTCATCTGGCAGGAGGGCAGCAGCCGCCTGCTGGATTTCGGCGAAGGGGCTGCAGGCGATGGCGTACCTGTCGTAATGGTGCCGTCCTTGGTCAATCGCGCTTACGTGCTCGACCTCGCGCCGGGACAAAGCTTGGCGCGATGGCTGCCATCCCAGGGCATTCGGCCTTTCCTGCTGGATTGGGGTGAGCCGGGCGAAGTGGAGCGCCGCTTTAACCTTGCCGCTTATATCGCAAGGGTCAGGCGCGCGCTGACCGCCGCACGCCAGGTCGGCAAAGGCAAGCCCGTTCTGCTGGGCTATTGCATGGGCGGCAATCTGGCCTTGGCTGCTGCCTTGCAGATGCAGGACGAGATCGCAGCCTTGGTCTTGCTGGCAACGCCGTGGGATTTCCACGCCGGCGGGGCGCACCAAGCCGCATTGGTGCAGGCGCTGGCACCAAGCCTGGTGCCGCAGGGTGATCCCATCCCGCCTCTGGATGTCGATGTGCTGCAGGGTTTCTTCTGGGCGCTGGACCCGCTGACGGCGCTGAAGAAGTTCACCTCGTTCAATGCCATGCCATCGGGCAGTGACAATGAACGGCGGTTCGTTGCCATGGAAGACTGGTTGAATGACGGCGTGCCGCTGGCTGGACCGGTCGCGCGCGAATGTCTGCTGGGCTGGTATGGCGAGAATACGCCGCCAAAAGGACGCTGGCTGGTGGATGGTCGTCCGGTGCGGCCGCAGGACTGGCAGAAGCCCGCGCTGGTGGCTTTGCCAGAACGCGACAAGCTGGTTCCGAAGGAAGGCGCGGCGGTGTTGCTGGAGCAACTGCCGAAAGCCGAGCGGCTGGACGCAGCGAGCGGTCATATCGGCATGGTTGTAGGACCGCGCGCCCAGGCCGGGTTGTGGCAGCCGCTGGCTGCTTGGCTGCGGCATCAGAATTCCGTCAAGGTTGCGAGGAAACCGGGACTTTCCGGCAGGACGCGGCGCACTACGACTAAAGTGCGGGGATGACCCCGCGATTTTGCGATGCGGCAACCCTTGCCGCAATTGCGAAAAGGCCGTTATCGTCTTTCACCCGCGCGGCAGAGCGCCTCAGAGAATGCCGCCGCGCCGTCTCGCCCAGGTCCAGTTCGCCAGTGGAGGAACCACAATGACCGATATTGTCATCGCCTCTGCCGCCCGCACGCCGGTCGGCTCGTTCAATGGTGCCCTCAGCACCGTTCCGGCCCACTATCTCGGCCAAGTGGCGATCACCGGCGCGCTGCAGCGCGCTGGCGTGCAGCCCGGTGAGGTCAGCGAGGTCATCATGGGCCAGATCCTCACTGCCGGCCAAGGTCAGAACCCGGCGCGCCAGGCGGCGATCAATGCCGGCCTGCCGGTGGAAGTGCCGGCCTGGGGTGTCAATCAGCTTTGCGGCTCGGGCCTGCGCGCGGTGGCGCTCGGCTGGCAGGCGATCAAGAACGATGACGCCAGCATCGTCGTTGCCGGCGGCCAGGAAAGCATGAGCCAGGCGCCGCATGCGGCTTATCTGCGTGCCGGCCACAAGATGGGCGATCTCGGCTTCATCGACACGATGATCCGCGACGGCCTGTGGGACGCCTTCAACGGCTATCACATGGGCAACACGGCGGAGAACGTCGCCAAGCAGTGGCAGATCACCCGCGAGATGCAGGACGAGTTCGCGGTGAAGAGCCAGAACAAGGCCGAAGCCGCGCAGAAGGCCGGCAAGTTCAAGGACGAGATCGTCAGCGTCACCATCAAGACCCGCAAGGGCGAGACGGTCGTCGATCAGGACGAATACATCCGCCATGGCGCGACGCTGGAGGCGATGAAGGGCCTGCGTCCGGCTTTCGCCAAGGACGGCACGGTCACGGCGGGCAATGCCTCGGGCATCAATGACGGCGCCGCCGCAGTGGTGCTGATGAGCGCAGATGAAGCCAACAAGCGCGGCATCAAGCCGCTGGCGCGGATCGTCTCCTGGGCGCAGGCCGGCGTCGATCCAGCGATCATGGGCACCGGTCCGATCCCGGCTTCGCGTGCCGCGCTGAAGAAGGCCGGCTGGAAGCCGGAGGATCTCGATCTCATCGAGGCCAACGAAGCCTTCGCCGCGCAGGCTTGCGCCGTGAACAAGGATATGGGCTGGGATACCGACAAGGTGAACGTCAATGGCGGGGCTATCGCCATCGGCCATCCCATCGGCGCTTCAGGTGCGCGCGTGCTGGTCACGCTGCTCTACGAGATGCAGCGACGCGACGCCAAGAAAGGCCTAGCCACGCTGTGTATCGGCGGCGGCATGGGCATCGCGATGTGCGTTGCCCGCGACTGACGGAATGCGGAAAAGGCCGGGAGGGGGATCCCGGCCTTTTTTGCTGTTGATCACCAGTTGATCACGCCGGAATGACCGGCATCTGACACACAAACAAAAAAGCTAGCAGGAGGATGTTCATGTCGCGCGTAGCAATTGTCACTGGCGGAACCCGGGGGATCGGCGCCGCAATTTCAAAGCTGTTGCACCAGAACGGCTACAAGGTCGCCGCCAACTACGCGGGCAATGTCGAGAAGGCGAAAGCCTTCGAGGCTGAAACCGGAATCAAGACGTATCAGTGGAACGTCGCCGACTTCGCCGCCTGCCAGGAAGGCGTAAAGAAGGTCGAGCGGGATCTCGGCCCGGTCGATGTGGTGGTGAACAATGCCGGCATCACCCGGGACACCACCCTGCACAAAATGACACATGAGCAGTGGCAGGCGGTGATCGACACCAATCTAGGCGGCTGCTTCAACATGTGCCGCGCGGTGATTGACGGCATGCGGGAACGCGGCTTCGGCCGAATCGTTAATATTGGTTCGATCAACGGCCAGGCTGGCCAGTACGGACAGGTGAATTACGCCGCCGCGAAATCTGGCATCCACGGCTTCACCAAGGCGCTGGCTCAGGAAGGCGCCGCCCGCGGCATCACGGTCAACGCCATCGCGCCGGGCTATATCGATACCGATATGGTGGCGGCGGTGCCGGCCAATGTGCTGGAGAAGATCGTCGCCAAGATTCCGGTCGGCCGCCTGGGCCGCGCCGAGGAAATCGCCCGTGGCGTGCTGTTCCTGGTCGCGGACGAGGCAGGGTTCATCACTGGCTCGACGCTCAGCATCAATGGCGGCCAGCATATGTATTAGGTCAGCCAGAGATCCAAGGCTTGCGACGCCATGCCCGTCAGGGCATGGCGTTTTTTATTTGGTGGAGACGATAACCTGAAGCGGCGCACTGCGGCCGGCAAGGCGCATCAGGAAGTCGATGAAGATCAGCAGGCCCGCCATTTCCAGCAGTTCCTCGATATTCGCCAGAACCGCGTAGGGAAAGGCGTTCTTGAAGTCGGGATCAGTGGTATCGAACATCACGCCGGTCATCATCTCGGCCGCCAAGGCGCCGCCGAGGAAGATGGCTCCTGCAGTCACCATATGCAGGCGCTGCCGCCATTCGAAATGGAAGAAGAAACGCCAGTAGACGAGGGCGATAATGGCGACGGCGGCAAAGCCCAGGATCACCCAGGTCGGCGCCCAGATACCCGTGGGCATGATCACACGCTGCATCGGATTGATCGTGCTTTCATGCAGGCTGGCAACCTCGTCGAGTGACAAGAAGCAAAACAGTATTGCCAGACCCAGCCAGTGGGCGGCAAAGGGCCTGCCGTTATTCCGGTTGGACAGGCCGATCATGACCATCAAGCCGGCGGCGACGAGGAAATTCACCGACTGATACCAGGTCGGTAGATTATTCTCGAGGTCGAGATAGAACATGTCGACCAGGCCAAACACGGTGGGGTGCCCGAAATGGAAGCGGGCGATCTGGCCTGCCATGCTGAGAAGAAACAGCATCGCGACAACAATGGCGAGAGTCGTAACGATGGGGCGGCGCGACAAGATCAATGAGGAAGCCTGAACTCGCGCAGGCTGCTGCTCCAGTGTTGCATCGCGTGTAGGGGCTTGATTGCGCACCTGCGTCTCACGAATCGGCTGCGAATGTCCCTGCAGGACGCCATTAGCCATCCTTTTGCCTCCCCTCCTGGTAGTCGCTGGATAACAATCGGGCAGGTGTCATGGTTGGTAACATTGTGTCCGCTCGGTCGTTCCCTCTGGCAGAGCGTCGCTGGCCCCGTCTGCGGCGGAGGAGTAGGGTTCAACACAAATTCGCCATGATCGGTCCGCAGCATTACCGTCATGATGTGTCCGGAGGCTAAGTCATGACCCGTTCGGCCATTTCCCGTATTGCTGCCATCGTCCTCAGTGCTGCTGCCTGTGCCGTCATGGCCGGACCTGCCGCCGCTGACAGCTTCTCCTTTCATTACAGCACCGGTGGCTGGCATTCGCGCCCGTGGTATGGCCCGCCACCGCGGCGCCATCACCATCCGCCACCCAAGCATCATCATTCGCGGCACCATTCGGCGCATGTCCACCACTATTGGGGACCGCCGGCTTTTCGTCCACGCGTGGTCGTGGTCCAACCGCCGCCGGTCGCCTACTACGTGCCACCGCCGCCCGTGATCTACGCGCCAGCGCCCCAGGGAGGCCAAATCTCCGCGGTGCCGGCCTCTCCGGTATTCCAGACTGCCAGCGGCCAATATTGCCGCGAGTACCAGGCCGGCATCACCGTGGCCGGTGCCCCACAACGCAGCTACGGCACTGCTTGCCTGATGCCCGACGGCACCTGGCGCGTGGTGAATTGACAAAGGGTGATCTGAGGGTGATCTGAAGACCGCGTTCTTTAGTAAACGCGGCGAAAGACCGCGTCGTGGGTGAGGAACAGTTCAGGCGCAGGCCGGTTTTTGCCGCTATGCCGAACATTCCTCGCGATCTATTCCCCGATAGCACACTGTTTCTGTTGCGCGATGGCTATGCCTTCGTGCAGCAGCGCCGCCGCCGTTATCAATCCGATATCTTTCAGACCAGGATCATGCTGGAGAAGGCCATCTGTATCGGTGGTGCGGAAGCGGCGAAGCTATTCTACAACCCCGAATTATTCATCCGGAACGGTGCCGTGCCTTGGCGAATCCAGAAGACGCTGCAAGGTATCGGCGGCGTGCAGGGGCTGGATGGGGATGTGCATAAGCAGCGGAAGGCGCTGTTCATGTCGGTCATGACGCCTGAGGCCATCGGACTGCTGATGCAGCATCTGGCCCGGCAATGGCAGATTGCCATTCTCCGATGGCTGAAAAAGGACCGGATCACGCTTTTCGAGGAGGCACAGGAGATTTTCTGCCGCGCGGCCTGTGCCTGGGCTGATGTGCCAATGTATGAGGCCGATGCCTCGCGGGCGGAGGATCTGGGGGCGATGGTCGACGGTTTTGGCGGCATCGGGCCGCGATACTGGCGCGCCCGCCGGGCGCGGCTGCGTTCGGAAGAGTGGATCTGCGGGCTGATCAAGCAAGTCCGCCGCCGCCCGCCTACGCAGCAGCCGACCATCCTGGAAAGCTTTGCCTGGTACCGCGAGCCGAATGGCCGACAACTGGAGACCCGGGTGGCGGCGGTGGAAGTCCTCAACCTGCTGCGGCCGATCGCTGCCATCGCCACTTATGTTACTTTCGCCGCCCTGGCGCTGCACAGTTACCCGGATTGCCGGCGCGCGCTGCTGGAGAAGGGGGATGAGTATCTGGAATGGTTCGTGCAGGAGGTGCGGCGCTTTTACCCTTTCACGCCGTTCGTCGGCGCGCGGGTGCGCGCGCCCTTCGAATGGAAGGGTTATCGGTTCGAGCCTGGGACGCTGGTGATCCTCGATGTCTACGGCACCAATCACGATCCGCAGCTATGGGAAGAACCAGAGGTTTTCCGGCCGGAGCGGTTCCGCAATTGGAGCGGCAGTGCCTTTGACCTGATCCCGCAGGGTGGGGGCGATCATTTCACCGGCCATCGCTGCGCCGGCGAGTGGATCACCATCGCAGCGATGAAGCAGGCGGTCGACACCCTGGTACGGACAATTGCCTATGAAGTGCCTCAGCAGGACTTAAGCTTCAGCCTCTCGCGTATCCCGACGCGCCCACGCAGCGGCTTCGTGATGTCGGGAGTGATGGCGGCGAATTAGCGGCCTTACCTCTCGAAATCTGCGGCGGGCATTTCTATATTGAGCAAACGGTTCGGACGGGCCTGTTCGGACCATTTCCATGTAGGCGGCACGGAGAGAGACGGGCGTGGGGTCGCGCGCCACGTCCACCGGATTGCTGCGTCGGAACTTGCTGAGTATCGGGAGGAGCTGTCGCCCAATGGGATATTTTTCTGAACGATTGGACAAGACGGAAACATCCTCTTCGCAGGCGCATCTGCACTACCAGTCGCCCGTCATGGATGCTGCCTCCTTTTTGAGAATCGAACTCGATAGGGGATGCTGCTGACGATGCTGCCGTCACGCGTGAAGCCGATGCACGGCCAGCCGCTGCGCCTTATCCAGAAGGCAGTGGCCCAAGGGTTCTCCGAGCCGCTGCAAAACAGCTACATTTGGGATAGGTTCGCAGCCCTTCGAGTTACCTCATCTTAGGAAGCCGATGCCCGACGCCTTCCTTCTGCTTATCGTGGGTCTTCCCTTCGCCGGTGCGCTGAGCGCCGGCCTACTGCCCACCTTTGCGCGCAACTCGGCCGCGTTGCTGGCTGGTGGCATCGCGCTGGTTGGCCTGGGTGTTGTCTGGGGAGCCTATTCGTCGATCGCAGACGGCGGCGTCATCCGGTATGAACGGGTCTGGATGTCGTCGCTGGGCCTCAGTTTCCATCTGAGGATGGACGGGTTGGCCTGGCTGTTTGCCGGACTGGTGACAAGCATCGGTGCGCTCGTCGTTCTTTACGCGCGGTATTACATGTCGCCGGAAGATCCGGTACCGCGCTTCTTTGCCTTCCTGCTCGCCTTCATGGGCTCCATGTTGGGCGTCGTCCTGTCGGGCAACCTCATTCAGCTGGCATTCTTCTGGGAACTGACCAGCCTTTTCTCGTTCCTGCTGATCGGCTACTGGCATCATGCGGCGGCGGCACGCGAGGGCGCCCGCATGGCTTTGACGGTGACCGCCGCCGGCGGCCTGTGCCTTCTGGCAGGCGTGCTTCTGTTAGGGCACATTGTGGGCAGCTACGAGCTCGACGCCGTGCTAGCGGCGGGCGACCGCATCCGATCGCATGCGCTGTATCTTCCTGCGTTGATCCTCATTCTGCTCGGCGCTTTCACCAAAAGCGCGCAGTTCCCTTTCCATTTCTGGCTGCCGCAAGCGATGGCCGCTCCCACGCCGGTCTCCGCCTATCTTCACTCGGCGACGCTGGTCAAGGTTGGCGTTTTCCTGATGGCGCGGCTGTGGCCGGTGCTGGCCGGCACGGATGCGTGGTTCTGGATCGTCGGGATGGCGGGCGTCTCGACGCTGCTGCTCGGCGCCTATATCGCCATCTTCCAGCATGACGTGAAAGGGCTGCTGGCCTATTCGACGATCAGCCATCTCGGTCTGATTACGCTGCTGCTTGGCCTGAACAGCGAGCTGGCCCTAGTGGCGGCCGTTTTCCACATCATGAACCACGCGACCTTCAAGGCCTCATTGTTCATGGCGGCCGGCATCATCGACCATGAAACCGGCACGCGCGATATACGCCGCCTGTCAGGACTGAACCGTTTCATGCCGTTCACCGCGCGGCTCGCGATGGTGGCGGCGGCGGCGATGGCGGGCGTGCCGCTGCTGAATGGCTTCCTTTCGAAGGAGATGTTTTTCGCCGAGACGCTGTGGGCTCCGGCCTCGGATCATCTGGCTTATAAGCTGATGCCGGTTGCGGCGGTGGCGGCGAGCATGTTCAGTGTCACGTATTCGCTGCGCTTCATCCACGGCTCGTTCTTCGGGCCTGATCCTGTCGATCTGCCGCGGACGCCGCACGAGCCGCCGGCATGGATGCGGGCGCCGGTCGAAATTCTGGTGCTGGCCTGCATCATTGTCGGGCTTCTGCCGGCGGCGACTGTCGGTCCGTATCTGCATCTGGCGGTTCAGTCGGTACTCGGCGACGCCACGCCGCAATACAGCCTCGCTGTCTGGCACGGCTTCAATCAGCCGCTGTTCATGAGTTTTGTCGCGCTTGGCGGTGGCGTGCTGCTCTATCTCACGCTCCAGCGCTACCTGCTCAAGGGAACGGAAAACACCCCGCTGATCCGGCTGGAAGCCAGGCGGGTTTTCGAAAAAACCATGGTCTTCCTGTCGTGGCGGCTGGCGCGCAGCCTTGAGGACTGGTTCGGTACGCGGCGCTTGCAGCCGCAGCTCCGTCTGATCGTTGGCGCTGCGATCATCGCTGGTGCAGCGGCTGCCATCCTGCGCGGCGTCGGGCCGGGTAACCTTGCCCTGACGACGCCGGATCCCGTCCTCGTCCTGGTATGGGTGGTGGGTGCAGCCTGCGCGCTGGGTGCGGCCTGGAATGCCAAGTTCCATCGGCTGGCAGCTCTTGTCCTGCTTGGCGGGGCAGGACTTGTCACCTGTATTTCCTTTGTCTGGTTCTCAGCGCCTGATCTGGCCTTGACGCAGCTGCTGGTCGAGATCGTCACGACCGTGCTGCTGCTGCTGGGATTGCGATGGCTGCCCAGGCGTCTGGAAATCGCCGGTGCGACCCGGTCCCTGGCGGACAGGCTGCGCCGCTTTGGCGATCTTGGCATTGCCATCATTGCAGGGGGCGGAATGGCGGCCCTTGCCTTTGGCGTCATGACGCGTACGCCGCCTGAACTGCTGGGGCAGTATTTCCTGCAGCATTCCTACATCGACGGCGGCGGTACGAATGCAGTCAACGTGATCCTGGTCGATTTCCGCGGCTTCGACACCTTCGGCGAGATCACCGTGCTCGGCGTCGTGGCGCTGACGGCTTACGCCTTGCTGCGCCGCTTCCGTCCGGCGCCGGAAAGCATTGATGTCCCGGAGCAGCAACGCGATCTGGCTGCCTATGATGCCGCTCATCCCAATCTCCATGGTGGGGGTGAGGGGGACAGGGTGGCGGATTGGCTGCTGGTGTCGTTCCTGCTTGGCCGACTGCTGTTCCCCGTGATTGCCATCGTGGCCCTGTTCCTGCTGCTGCGCGGGCATGACTTGCCGGGCGGCGGTTTTGTTGCCGGGCTCACGGCCTCCATCGCGCTGATCCTGCAGTACATGGTCGGCGGAACGCAGTGGATCGAGAACCGCGTCAACGTGCTGCCGCTGCGTTGGATCGGGTTCGGCCTTCTCGTCGCGGCGGTGACCGGCATGGGCGCCTGGCTGTTCGGCCGGCCCTTCCTGACCTCATACTTCTCTTATGCTGAACTGCCGCTGCTGGGATCCGTCCCGGTTGCAAGCGCGCTTGTTTTCGATATCGGCGTGGCCACGCTGGTGATCGGCGCGACCGTGCTGATCCTGATTGCGCTCGCTCACCAATCGATGCGCGCCCGCCGTGTCGCAGCCCGGCCGGCCATCGCCTCCGAAGAGGCGGCCCAAGCTACCGTGAAGGAGGGCGCGTGATGGAAGCGATCATCGCCATTGCCATCGGCATCCTCACGGGATCAGGCGTCTGGCTGCTGCTGCGGCCGCGCACCTTCCAGGTGATTATGGGGCTGTCGCTGCTGTCCTACGCAGTGAATCTCTTCATCTTCTCGACGGGCGGGTTGCGCACCGGGGCGGCGCCGATTCTTGAGCCTGGAACTGCGGGCAATCTGGCCGATTACGCCGACCCTCTGCCGCAGGCGCTCGTCCTTACTGCGATCGTCATCGGCTTTGCCACGACGGCGCTTTTCCTTGTCGTGCTGCTTGCCTCGCGTGGCTTGACTGGAACCGACCATGTTGACGGCCGCGAGGGCAAGTCATGAGCAGCTGGTCGGATCATCTCATCATTGCGCCGATCCTGATCCCGCTGATCGCCGGCGCCATAACGGTTATCCTCGGCGAACGGCAGCGTCTGGTCGAGGCTGGACTGAGCCTGCTCTCTGCCGTCTTGATGCTCGTCGTCGCCGTGGCGCTCCTGGTCAAAGCAGGAGACGCGAATGGTCCCGCGGTGCACGTCTACCGCCTCGGCGACTGGCCAACACCCATTGCCATCGTACTGGTGCTGGACCGGCTGGCAGCAGTGATGCTGACATTGACCGGCATTCTAGGCATGGCGGCATTGACCTATGCAGTGACGCGCTGGGACCGACGTGGCGCTCATTTCCATCCGCTGCTGCAGTTCCAGTTGATGGGACTGAACGGCGCCTTCCTGACCGGCGATCTGTTCAACCTGTTCGTCTTTTTTGAGGTTCTTCTGGCAGCATCCTACGGCCTTGCATTGCATGGCTCGGGCATCGGGCGCGTCAAAGCCGGGCTGCATTACATTGTCATTAACCTGGTCGCCTCGCTCGTTTTCCTGGTTGGCGTCAGCACCATCTATGGCATCGCGGGCACCCTCAATATGGCCGAGCTTGCCGGCCGCGTCGCCACGATCCCGGGCGCGGATCGCGGCCTGCTTGAGGCCGGAGCAGCCATCCTGGGTATCGCCTTCCTCATCAAGGCGGCGATGTGGCCGCTGGGATTGTGGCTGCCAAACACCTATGCCGCAGCGAGTCCGCCGGCTGCCACCATTCTGTCGATCCTGAGCAAGGTTGGTGTCTACGTCATTCTGCGACTGTGGCTCATGCTGTTCGGCGACGATGCCGGAGAGTCGGCCGGTTTCGGCAGCTATTGTCTGGTAATCGGCGGCATCCTGACCATCGTCTTCGGCTCGATCGCGGTTCTTGCAACGCAGAGTATGACGCGGCTCGCAGGCGCCAGCGTTTTGGTCTCCTCGGGTACGCTTCTGGCGGCGGTGGGCACCGGTCATGTTGAGGTCGTCGGGGGCGCGCTGTTCTATCTGGTCAGCTCTGTGCTTGGCATCGCCGCCTTCTTCCTTTTGATCGAACTGGTGAACCGCGATCGCGAACTCGGCGCCGATGTGCTTGCGGTGACCCGCGAAGCCTATGGCGGAGAGGCGGAAGAGGAGGAAGGACAGGATGAGGTCGGCGTCGCCATTCCGGCCGGCATCGCTATCCTGGGCTCAAGCTTCCTGGCTTGCGGGTTGCTGCTGGCCGGGTTACCGCCGCTGTCCGGCTTCCTTGGCAAGTTCGCGATCCTCGCGCCGCTGTTCGAGGCAGAGGAAGCCGGCATGTCTGCTGCCTCCTGGACTCTGCTCGTCGCCATTCTGATCTCCAGCCTGGTGACGCTGATCGCCGTGGGGCGCGCCGGAATCAACGTGTTCTGGACAGCGCCTGCCGAGACGGTGCCCTCGGTCCGCCTCAACGAGATCATTCCGATCGCGGTGCTGCTAGGTTTATCCGTGGCGCTAACTGTTCAGGCGGATTCTGCCATGGAATATATGCAGGCCGCCGCCCATGCGCTGCACGATCCGCAAGGCTATATCCGCGACGTGCTTGGAGAGATTCCCGAGGCCGTCGATTGGGGGGCGGGGCAATGAAACGCATTCTGCCATACCCGTTTTTCGCGGCCATTCTGCTGCTAGCCTGGCTGCTGCTGAACGAAAGCGTCAGCCCAGGAGCAGTTGTTTTCGGTGCCATCGTCGCCGTCGTGATCTCCTGGATCATGGTCTCTCTGGAGGTGCCGCGGACCATTCTGCGCCGGCCGTTGGCGGCGATCCGGCTGGCTTTCGCCGTGCTGGTTGAAATCGTCCGCTCCAACAACGCCGTTGCACGGATCATCCTGTCCTCGAACAAACGGGATCGGCGCTCGGGCTTTGTCCGCATTCCGCTCGATACGCGCAATCCCTATAGCCTTGCGGCGCTTGCCTGCATCATTACGGCTACTCCGGGCACCCTCTGGGTGGAATATGATTCAGTAGACAACACGATGCTGCTGCACGTCCTCGATCTGATCGATGAAGAGGAGTGGGTGAGAATTATCAAGGAGCGCTACGAAAGCCGGCTCATGGAGATTTTCTCATGATCATGACGCTGCTGTCCTGGTCTATCCTTGTGGCGCAAGGCCTGCTAGGCCTCGCCATGCTCTGCGCAGCGTTGCGCATCCTGCGCGGACCGCGCGCGCAGGACAGGGTGCTGGCGCTCGATACGCTCTATGTGAATGCGGCAATGCTGCTGCTGGTCTTCGGCATACGCACGGGAAGCGCCGTCTATTTCGAGGCGGCGCTGGTGATTGCCCTGCTAGGCTTCGTGGCAACAGCGGCGCTGGCCAAGTTTCTGATGCGCGGGGAGATCATCGAATGACGCAGGCGGCCGATTTACCAGACTGGGCCGCGCTGCTGACGGCTTTCCTGCTGATCGTGGGCGCCGGTTTGGCGCTGATCGGTTCTTTCGGCCTGCTGCGGCTGAAGAACTTCTACGACCGGATCCATGCGCCGACGCTGGGCACGACGCTCGGCATTGGCAGCATTCTTATCGCTTCCATGGTGTTCCATTCAGTCACGCAGCAGCGCTTCGTCATCCACGAGTTGCTGATCACGGTCCTGATGGTCGTGACGACACCGGTCACCCTGATGCTGCTGGCGCGAGCGGCGCTGTTCCGTGACCGGCTGGAGGGAAACGATATAGTGCCGCCCCGATATCAGTCGGCGCGTCCTTCGGATAAGCCTGAAAATCAGTAACGCGAGCCTTGCCCGTGTGAGAAAGCCCTGACGCCCTTTGTCGCTCCAGTGGGAGGAGTTGGCTGGGGCGCCAGGATTCGAACCTGGGAATGGCGGTACCAAAAACCGCTGCCTTACCGCTTGGCTACGCCCCAGCAAGCCGTCGGCCGAAACCGGCCGTCGATCGGCGGCCGGAAGATAGTCGGACCCGGCAGTAATTTCCAGCCTTTAGCCCGGGCTTTGAGGCGTGGTTTTCAGGGATTTTGGCTGACGATTTTCCAGCTGCCATCGGGTTGCAGGCAGGCGGTGCCATAGCTGACCTGCGGTTTGCCGCCGATCGTCCCGCTACCCTGGTATTCGCGACAATAGGGCTGGGCAGCTGCCTCCGCCGAGGCAGCAGCGACGACGTCCGGCGCTGGAGCCGGCGACGAAGGTGCGACCACCACGGCGGGCCGCGGCTCGACAAAGACCACGGTGGCATGCGGGGGACGATGGTGGTGCGGACGACGCGGCGGGGGCGGATGATGCCAGTGATGCGGCGGTCCGCCATGGGCATGCATACTCAGTTTTTCGCCGGCCCAGGCCTTGCCGCCGGGACTGACCAGCATGGCGAGGACCAGAGTCGCGGTGAGAAAGAGAAAGAAGACGAGGATATCGGATTTACCAGACATGGCGTGCAGCTCGGAGCAGACGGGCCTGAAAGATATTACGCCTGCGCCGCCGCTTTCCTGCGCGGCTCACGCGTCTGAAACGGGCTGCGACAATTTTTTTGATTTGGCGATGATCAGCCGGCCGCCGTTGCGGCCACCCACCATTTTGGGTAGGCGCGGGAGATGTTGCGAGCCGCGAACTCTGCCTCGCGCTGGCTGGCGAATAGACCGAAGCAGGTAGCGCCGGAGCCCGACAGACGGCTCAAAAGGCAACCGGCTTGTGCCTTCAGTGCCGATAGTACGGGATCGATCTCCGGGGCCAGGAAGCGCGCGGGCGCCTCCAGGTCATTACGCCGCTCGCGCAGCAGGATGGCGAGATCGGCAGCGCTGCCGGCCTTCCGCTGCAGCGGCATGGGCGGGCCGAAGCGGCCAGCCAGTGCGGCGAAGACCTCTTTCGTGGACAGCGCGATGCCGGGATTGACCAGCACCAGCCAGATCGGCGGCAGGGCAGGCAGGGGTGTCATGACTTCACCAATGCCGCTCATTGTCACGGCCTTGCCATGCAGGCAGACCGGAACATCGGCGCCCAGCTTCAGAGCTGCCTGGGCCAAAGTGTCATCGTCGATCTCGATCTGCCACAAGGCGCGCAAGGCATGCAGCGTCGCCGCCGCATCGGCCGAACCGCCGCCAATCCCGGATGCCACCGGCAAGGTTTTGGTCAGGCGCAGCGCAGCGCCTTTGCCGGTGCCGCTGCCCAGATTCATTGGCTGCAGCAGTCTGGCGGCGCGCAGCACCAGATTGTCATCGCCGGCTTGATCCAGTGCAGCGGCCTGCGGGCCATCCAGGGTCAAGGACAGATTTTCATCCGGCTCCACGGTCAAGCGATCGCAGGCCGCGGCGTCCTGCGCGAAGACGACTAGGCTTTCCAGTTCATGATAGCCGCCAAGCTCGGCATTCGCCGGACGGCGGCCGGTGATGTGGAGGAACAGGTTGATCTTTGCCGGTGCCAGCCGGCTGAGGCCCGTTCCGCTCATGTCGTGCGTCCGTATTTCAGTTCTTGGTGGCGACCGGATCGAGGCCGTGATCCAGCTTGCGCTGGATTTGCAGCGCCAAGTCCTGCTCCGGCTTCAAGCCGAGCGCGCGGCGCCACTGGAAGCGGGCTTCTTCCTGGCGTCCGACGCGCCAATAGGCATCGCCCAGATGATCGGTGATGACGGCATCGCCGCCTTTCAGCTCCACCGCGCGTTCAAGCTGGACGACGGCCTCCTCATAGCGGCCCTGGCGATACAGCGCCCAGCCCAGGCTATCGACGATGGCGCCATCATTGGGCCGCAGGGCGACGGCACGCTCGATCATCTTGGTGGCACGATCCAGATTGCGATTCTGATCGACCCAGAAATAACCAAGATAATTGAGCACCAGCGGCTGATCGGGCAGCAGCTCCAGCGCCTTCAGCATATCGGCTTCAGCCAGATCCCATTTCTTGGCGCGTTCATAAGCCACGCCGCGGCCGAAAAAGATCGTCCAATGACGTGGCTCGATCGTCTGGATACGCTCTAGCGCCGCAGTGTATTCCTGCGCAGACTCGCTCCAGCGCTCCATCTGCCGGTGCATGTCGGCCAGGGTTAGCAGGGGGCGCGGGCTTGTGGGATCGGCCTTGGCCATGTTGCGCAGGATCTTCACTGCCTCGTCGGTGCGGCCGAGTTCGTTGATGCACCAGGCGCTGCGCAATTGCGCGCTTTCGGCATAGGCGGAGGCTGGCGAAATCTTGGCATACATTGCCAGTGCCTGCTCCCAGCGCTCCCGCGCTTCGTAGATGTCGCCGAGCAGCATGCGGGCATCGTCGAGATCAGGCCGCAGGAACAACGCCAGTTGCAGATGCAGCTCGGCCAGTTCGCCGCCATCGCTGCGCCCCAGTGCGGAGGCCGATGCAAACATCGCCTCTGCAAGTCCTTCGACCGCATTGCCGATCAGCGGCTCGGCCGGGGAGGGCATGGCGGTGTTCAGCCGCCGCCGCGCATGCAGCAGCGCGGGGTTGTCCGGATTGAAGACCAGTTGCTGGTCGACCAGGCGGCGCGCATCGTCATAGCGGTTATGCCGCTGAAGGAAACGGGCATAGGCATCGACTAGTCGCGTGCCGGCGCGCTCGCGGCCCTCGATAGCATCCCGATAGGCAGCATCGGCCGCTTCTTCCTGATTGAGCAGATCGAGCAGCAGCGGCTTGAGATGCGCCTGCACGCCGGCCAGCAGAGGATGGCGTTCCAGCTTCTGCAAATTGGTGACCGCCTGATCGGCTTCACCCTTGCCGGCATGGGCGAAGGCGCTGAGCAGCGGGTTGAAGGCGGCATGAATGCCGCCGGTCGGCCCTTCGGCCACCAGTTGCAGCACACCGTCATAATCGCGCGCCAGCATCTGAGCCGCGGCCTGGGTCATGCGCGGCAGGTAGTCAGCCGGATTGTGCTGACGCAGGGCCGGCGTCAGTGTCACCGCCTCTGCCACGCGCCCATCGGCCAGCAGCGACAGGAAGGCGCCCTGAGCCAGCAACGCATTGCTGGGGTCTTCCTTCAGGGCGCGCATGTAGTAGTCCGCCGCCGCGGTGTTGTCGTTCAACTCGCGGGCATGGCGCGCCGCCAGGAAATTCCCATAGGGCGAGGCGATCCGATAGCCGCCATGGGTGCCGGTGCTGAACCTGGGATGCCGATCACCGCCAGCGCCGCAGGCCGTCAGCGGCGCTGCGATGGTCCCAAGCAGCGCCGCCGCGATCAGCCGGCGGCGCAGGGTAGGCGAACGGAAGGACTGTGCAAGGGCGGCTATGTCAATCGGCATATGTCTCACATGTTGGGGTAATTCGGACCGCCGCCCCCCTCCGGGACAGTCCAGTTGATGTTCTGCGCTGGATCCTTGATGTCGCAGGTTTTGCAATGGACGCAGTTCTGTGCGTTGATCTGGAAGCGCGGATTGCTGCCATCCTCGTCGCGCAGCACTTCGTAGACGCCGGCCGGGCAATAGCGCTGCGCCGGCTCGTCATACAGCGGCAGGTTCTTTGCGATCGGGACTGACGGATCCTTCAGGCGCAGGTGAATCGGCTGATCTTCCTCATGGTTGGTGTTCGACAGGAAGACCGATGAAAGCTTGTCGAAGGTGATCTTGCCATCCGGCTTGGGATAGGCAATCGGCTTGCATTCCTTGGCCAGCTTGAGGCTCTCATGGTCGGCCTTAGTATGCTTTGAAGTCCATGGCACCAGGAAGCCCAGGCCGAGATCGTTCAACCACATGTGAATGCCGCCGAACAGCGTGCCAAGCCACATGCCATATTTCATCGCCGGCTTCACATTGCGGACCTTGTAGAGGTCCTTGTAAGCCCAGGAATTCCGGAAGGCTTCCGAATAGGTGACCAGCTCGTCGCCGCCGGTGGCGCCACCCTTGAGGGCCTCAAAGGCCGCTTCCGCCGCCAGCATGCCCGTCTTCATGGCATTATGGCTGCCCTTGATGCGGGGCACGTTGACGAAACCGGCCGAGCAGCCGATCAGCGCGCCGCCGGGGAAGGTCAGTTTCGGAATCGATTGCAGGCCGCCTTCGTTGATGGCACGCGCGCCATAGGCGATGCGCTTGCCGCCTTCGAAGAAGGGGCGAATATCCGGATGGGTCTTGAAGCGCTGGAATTCGTCAAAGGGCGAGAGGTACGGGTTCTCGTAATTCAGATGGATAACGAAGCCCACCGCCACCTGATTGTCTTCCAGGTGATACATGAAGCTGCCGCCGCCGGTCTTTGAATCGAGCGGCCAGCCCTGGGTATGAATCACCAGGCCGGGTTTATGTTTGGCTGGATCAATCTGCCACAGTTCCTTGATGCCGATACCGAATTTCTGCGGATCGACGCCGTTGCGCAGGTTGTATTTCTGCTGGATTTCCTTGGCCAGCGAACCGCGCACGCCTTCGGCGATGAAGGTGTATTTGGCGCGCAGTTCAACACCGGGGGTGTAGTTGGACTTNTTCTCGCCATTGCGGCCGATNCCCATGTCGCCGGTTGCGACGCCCACNACTTCGCCTTTTTCGCCGTACAGCACTTCGGCGGCGGCGAAGCCGGGAAAGATCTCAACGCCGAGTTCTTCCGCCTGGGTTGCCAGCCAGCGGCAGACATTGCCCAGCGAAACGATGTAGTTGCCGTGATTGTTCATCAGCGGCGGCATCAGCAGGTTCGGGATCGGGATATGGTTCGCCTCGGTGAGGATCCAGAACTTGTCGGTGGTGACCGGCGTGTTCAGCGGCGCGCCTTTTTCCTTCCAGTCGGGAATCAGCTCGTTCAGTGCGGTCGGATCGATCACCGCGCCGGACAGGATATGGGCGCCGACTTCCGAGCCCTTTTCGATGACGCAGACCGATACGTCGTGGTTGTGCTCGGCAGCGAGCTGCTTCAAGCGGATCGCCGCGCTCAGGCCTGCCGGCCCGGCACCGACGATCACCACGTCGTATTCCATCGTTTCGCGTTCCATCGCGGGATACCTCGGTTGCTGGACTTTTTTATTTGGGGCGGGGGCAAGCTGGTAAGCTTGACGCTCCCGGTCTGCTTACCAGACTATGGGGGGCAAGCCAACGGCGTCACCCTGCCGTACCGTCACCTCTGCCTTGATTTAGAAGCATTTTTTACTCGATGACCGCCCCGGAGACCATGTCCGCTCCCCCCAGCTTGCTGGAGGCCCTGCTTTTCTATGTAGAAGCAGGGTGCGACGAGGCGATAGGGGAGGTTCCGGTCGACCGGACCACTCTGCCGCCACCCTCTAAGGCTGCCCCCATGGCAGGCCTCCACAAGCCGGCTTCAGCAGTGGGGGGGCCGGCCACGCCGCGGCAGCCGGGCTTCCAGGCGCCGCCCAGCATGCCCAGGCCGGCGGTGGCCAATCCGGCGATGGTTTCGGCCCAGGCCGCCGAGAGCGCCGCCAGCCGGGCTGCGGCCGCTTGCCGCACCGTCGCCGAGCTGCATGAGGCCATCAGGGCCTTCGAAGGTTGTGCGCTCAAGGCTACCGCAACCAATACCGTTATTGCCCGGGGCAACCCTGAGGCGCCGCTGATGATCATCGGCGAGGCACCGGGACGGGACGAAGACGCGCAGGGCGCGCCTTTCGTCGGCGAAAGCGGGCAGTTGCTGGACCGCATGCTGAAGGCCATCGGCCGGGACGAAAGCAACGTCTACATATCAAATGTGATTTTCTGGCGGCCGCCGGGTAACCGCGACCCGTCCTCGGAGGAAATCCTCGCCTGCAAGCCGTTCATCGAGCGGCTGATCGAGCTGGTCCAGCCGAAGGTGATAGCCTGCGCCGGCAAGCATGCCGCCGCCACCTTGCTCGGCACCACCCAGGGGATTACCCGCACGCGCGGCCGCTGGCATGAATACCGGCGCGGCGATCTGGTCATTCCGGCAATGCCGCTGCTGCATCCGGCCTATCTGCTGCGTCAGCCGGGCGTGAAGCGCGAAGCCTGGCGCGACATGCTGACGCTGGCAGCCAAGCTCGACGAAATCGCACCGTGAGCGACGCCAGTCTCAGCCGGTCCAAATCGATCTTCTACGGCTGGATTGTCGTCTTCGCCGCCTTTCTGGTGATGTTTACAGGCTTTGGGGCGGCCTACACCTTTCCAGCTTTCTTCGAGCCGCTCAGCACATCGTTTGGCGCGTCGCGCGGCACTGTTTCGCTGGTATTTTCCTCCGCCGGCTTTCTGTATTTCGTGCTGGGCGCAGTCAGCGGCCCGCTGGCGGACCGGTTCGGGCCGCGGCCGGTTGTCGGCTTTGGCATGGCCTGCATCGGTCTTGGCCTGATCGCGGCAAGCTGGGCGGATAGCCTTGCCGCCATCATTGTCTTTTATGGCATCGGCATCGGGATCGGCGTGGGCTTTTCCTATGTGCCTGCCATTGGCACGGTGCAGCGCTGGTTTCTGCTTCATCGCGGCCGCGCTTCCGGCTGGGCGGTGGCGGGGATCGGCATTGGCACCATGGCCGCCCCGCCGCTTGCGGCCTGGATCATTGCGGCGCTGGGATGGCGCGATGCTTATGTGACGCTGGGCGTCGCCGTGCTGCTGCTGGGCGCTGTCGCTACCTTTCTGCTACGCGCCTCGCCTGCCTGCATGGGGCTGCAACCCGATGGTTCGAGCGCAGCTGTCGAAGCGGCCTCCTCCGCTGCAGCGCCGGCCGGGTTGGCCTTGCGTGAGGTGCTGCGGCACCCGGTCTTCTGGCGGCTTTATGTCGCTTGTGCTCTCGCCTGCATCGGCACCTTTGTTCCCTTCGTGCATCTGGCGCCGTTTGCGCAGGATCAGGGCCTGAGCCGCAGCGAGGGCGTTTGGCTTGTTGGCATGATTGGCGTTGGCTCCACGCTAGGCCGATTTGTTCTGGGCGGTCTTGCCGATCGCATGGGCCGGGGTCGGGCATTGTCGCTGATCATCCTCGGCACCGGTCTGGCCCTGCTTTATTGGCTGATGGCAACCGGTTTCATTGCCCTGGCGATTTTTGCGCTGGCGTTCGGAATATTTTATGGCGGATTTGTTGCACTTATTCCGGCATTCACTGCCGATCTGTTCGGCCTGCGCGCCGCATCGGCGGTGATTGGTGTACTTTATACCTCTGTGGCTGGCGGCACTTTGCTTGGGCCGACGCTGGCCGGCTGGGCCTTCGACACCACGGGCAGCTATTCCTGGCCCATAATCATCTGCGCCATTGGCTGTTTTCTGGCCGCTGGGCTTGTTGTCCGGATGGGCCGCGCCGCGCCATAGGAAACTTCCACCTCCGGTTGCCTATAACTTTCTTGTCCCGTAACCCCACATGCGCTATCCGGGGCGGCGATGGGATGGGCAGTGAAAAAGCGCCTGGGGGGTGCAATCCTCTTTTGTGGCTTGTTGACCTGCGTCGTGGCTTCGGTCGCGGCGCCGATTGCGCATGCTGCTGACCTGCCGGTCATCCTCAGCAGCGAGGATGTTGCGCGTTACCAACGCATCTTCGAAGCGCAAGCCGATACCGATTGGCAGACTGCCGATAAAGAGATCCGACGCCTTGAGGATCGCCTGCTGCTCGGTCATGTGCTGCATCAGCGCTATATGCATCCGACCGCTTATGTCAGCTCTTTCGCCGAACTCTCGGCCTGGCTGAAGCAATATCGCGACCATCCCGGCGCCGAGGAAATCTACGCCCTGGCGATGCGCAAGAAGGGCCGCAAGGAGCGGGCGCCGCTGCCGCCGCTCGGTGTTCATCTCGGTGATTACGGCGGCGATCCGGGCTTGGTCGCCACGATCCGCCGCCGACCACAGCAGAAGAGGGAACGCGATCCTGAACATGCGCATGCCATTGCTCAGGCCTCTGCCCAGTTTAACGATCTGCTGCGTCGCGACCGGCTGAAGCAGGCAGAAGTATTTCTGCAGCAGCCTGAGCTGAGGGCCAAGATCAGCGCTTCCGAATACGACGATTGGCGCCGCCGGCTGGCCTGGATGTTCATCCTCAACGGACAGGATGAGAAGGCGCTGCAATACGCGGCACCAGCGGCCAAGCGTTCACGCGCCAAGGTGCCGGAAGCCGATTGGGTTGCGGGGCTTGCCGCCTGGCGGCTTGGCCGCTACGACAACGCCGCTCATCATTTTGAGAATCTTGCCTTCAACAATGCAGGCAGCAGCTGGGATCGTTCGGCTGGCGCGTGGTGGGGGGCGCGTGTGCAGCTGCGCCTGCGCCAGCCCTCCGAAGCCATTCGGCTGCTTGAGATCGGCGCGCGTGAGGAGCGCACTTTCTACGGCCAACTCTGCCTGGCTCAGCTTGGTAACGATCCGCAGCTGGATTGGTCGCCGCCGCCGCTTGAAGCTCACCATGTGAGGCGGCTGGAGAAAATCCCGGCGGTGCGCCGCGCACTGGCGCTGTCGGAAACGGGCGAGGCAGTGCGCGCCGACCGCGAGATTACGCGGCTTTTTGCGCAATCGAGCGACGAACTGGCGGGCGCGCTGCTTGGGCTGGTAAGCCGTATCCAGGCCCCGGCGTCGGCGATGCGCATCGGCATCGCCTGGTACAATGTCAAAGGCGAGAGCTTCGATTACGCACTGTATCCCCTGCCGCCCTGGGAGCCGGAAGGCGGCTTCATTGTCGACCGCGCATTGGTCTTCGCCTTCATGCGCCAGGAAAGCGCGTTCAATGCTCGCGCGATGAGCCATGCCGGCGCTGCCGGCTTGATGCAGCTTATGCCCAAGACCGCCAGCGGCGTGGCCGGGGACCGCAGCCTGCGTCACAAACATGGCCGCCATAAGCTGTTCGCGCCGGAATACAATATCGAGCTGGGCCAGCGTTATCTGAACGAGTTGCTGCAGATGCCCATGATTCGGGGCAATCTGCTCTATCTCACTGCTGCCTATAACGGCGGGCCGGGTAATTTGCAGAAATGGTTGCGTGAGAATGCGGAGGCGGAGAAGGACCCGCTGCTGTTCATCGAGACCATTCCGCTGGCCGAGACCCGCTTGTTTGTGCAGCGCGTGCTCACTAATTACTGGATCTATCGCGCCCGCATCGGCCAGCCCGATACCAGTATCGGCGAGGCGATGACGGGCGGATGGCCGCTTTACCGTCCCTTCGATACCGATACGGCGGCAGCGGCGAAGTAATACGCGGCGGAGACATTAGATGACTGCAATGCAGCCTGTACTGGGGCCTAATGGCGAGCGGCTATTCGTGCCTGTTCGCATTGCCGTGCTGACGGTGTCGGATACCCGTACGGAAATGGATGACAAGTCGGGCATGACGCTGATCGAGCGTCTGACCGAGGCGGGGCATGTGCTGGCGGCGCGCGCGATCGTACCGGACGATATCGCAGCGATCCGGAAACAGGTCACCGCCTGGATCGATGATCCCGAGATCGATGTGGTGCTGTCGACCGGCGGCACGGGCGTCACTGGCCGCGACGTGACCCCAGAGGCTTTCGAAGGTCTGTATGAGAAGAGCATTCCCGGCTTCGGCGAGCTGTTCCGCATGCTCAGCTACCAGAAGATCGGCACTTCGACGATCCAGTCGCGCTGCACGGCGGGGGTGGCGCGGGGCACCTATCTCTTTGCCTTGCCTGGCTCGCCCGGCGCCTGCCGGGATGCCTGGGACGGCATCCTGAAGGACCAGCTCGATTACCGCCACAAGCCCTGCAATTTCGTCGAACTGTTTCCGCGACTGCGCGAACATGAGCGGCGGAAATCCAGCTGATTTGGCGGCATAAGTTATTCCCTCTTTGTTCTGTTTTTCTTGATATGTTCCCGTGGCGGTGTAGAATGCCGCCATGACGAAGTTTATCGCCCGCACCATTTCGACCGAAGCCGACCACGCGCATCCTGACGCACGGCGCGGCCGTGGCGCGATAAACAACGCGACCAACCGCTACGAAGCCGAACGGCGCCAGCGCGAGGATGACGGCTGGGGCAGTCTGGAAGAGGCCGAACCGCTGCGCACCACGCTGCATGACGATAGCAGCCGCAGCATCATCGCCTGGAACACGTCGCCTGACATTCCCTTCGACCGCTCGATCAATCCATACCGCGGTTGCGAGCATGGCTGCGTCTACTGTTTCGCGCGGCCAACACATGCCTATCTCGGCTTCTCGCCGGGCCTCGATTTCGAGACGCAGATTGTCGTCAAGCGCAACGCCGCCCAGCTTCTGCGCAAGGAACTGGCGTCGAAGAGCTACAAGCCCGGCGTCATGTCGATGGGCACCAATACCGACCCCTATCAACCGGTCGAGCGCGAATTGAAGATCACGCGCAGCGTGCTGGAGGTGTTGCTGGAGGCGCGCCATCCGCTCGGGATCGTGACGAAGAATGCGCTGATCACCCGCGACATCGACATCCTGTCCGAAATGGCCAAGCTCAACTTGGTGAAAGTCTATGTCTCGGTGACAACGCTGGATCGCAAACTGGCCCGTGCCATGGAACCGCGCGCGTCCACGCCGCCTAAACGTCTGGAGGCGATCAAACAGCTCAATGAAGCCGGCATTCCAACAGGCGTGATGACAGCACCGATGATCCCCCAGCTCAACGACATGGAGCTGGAGCGTATTCTGGAAGCCGCCTACGATGCTGGCGCGCGCGAGGCTGGCTATGTGCTGCTGCGCCTGCCGCTGGAATTAAAGGAAATCTGGCGCGAATGGCTGAACGAGCATTATCCGGATCGGGCGGCGCGGGTGATGAAGATGGTGCGCGAGGCGCGCGGCGGCGCGGATTACGTGCCGCAATTCGGCGCCAGGATGCGCGGCGAGGGGGCCTATGCCGATCTGATTGGCCAGCGTTTCGCCCTGACCTGCAAAAAGCTTGGTTTCAACAAGCGGCGCTATCCGATGCGTAGCGACCTTTTTGTGCCGCCTGAAAAGGACGAGCGACAGGGAAGGTTGTTCTAGCGCATTGCTTCAACCGCGGCCGCCACTCTAGGATGAAGGCTCGTCGTTGCCATCGATCCGATCATGCCGCCGTTTCTTCGCTTTCTTTTACTGCATGCCTTGATTGGCTTCGGACTGGCGGCGCTTTTTGTCGCCGTAATTTTCTGGGCCGATCCTTTCGGCTTTGCGACTGTGCTGCGGCAAAGCGCCGGACATCCCTGGCCTGCCATCCTGTTGTGGTTCTTCTGCGGGCTCACATTCAGCAGCATCCAGATGGGCGCCAATATCATGATGCAGGATGAGGGCGGGGATCATTAAGCAATAGGTTTTCTGACGCTTAGCTGATTGCGTCAGGGAACAATAGGGGCAAGCCTGTTTTATGGCAGTAGCCATGCCCCGGACCTCTACCTCACCCCATCAATTTTTTCGACGGAAAGCTGCGCTTTGTCCGCTGCGTTTTCTGGCGATGCAGCTGCTGATCGGCTGGATCATCGCTGGGGCCTTGATTGTCATCCTTCTCTGGACCAATCCCTCCGATATCAAAGCGGTGTTGCTGCAGGCCGGCGGGCATCCCTGGCCGCTGCTATTGCTGTGGCTGTTCATCGGTATGTCATGCGGTGGCATGCAGGTCGGGATGGCGATCGCGCTGGACCACAATGAGGCGCGATCCAAAGATTAGAATCACCGCCGCCGGGTTGCGCGCTTCTTGGCGGTTTTCCGCTTGGTGGTGGGCTTTCTGACTGTCTTGCGCTTCACTGTTTTCTTTTTCGCAGTCTTTATCTTGGCGGTCTTTTTCTTCGCAGCTTTTTTGCTGGCGCGTCGCGGCAGTTTCTTGCGCTTGCTACTCGCCATCGCATCAAGGTCTTCTTCACTCATCGACTCGACCATGCTGCGCGAAGCGCCTTTCAGGCTCGACTTCGGTCTTTTGCCGCGCTTGGCGGAAAGGGCGGCGCCAGCGGCCATTTGTTGTTTTGCTGATTTAGCCTTGGCCATCTCATCCTCCAAAAATGAGAAAGTCTCCACATCGGCATGCGATGCAGAGACTTTCAACGCGACGTAAGCTGCCGTGTTCCAATGGATGAAACCGCAGGCCGAGTCCTAGAATGACTTGCCCAGGTAATCAGCCACGTCACGCGGGAAGAACCCGACGGTGCGGACGGCTTCCTTCAGCTTATCTTCCGAGACGCCGAACCTCTCCGTCCAATATTGGACTTCATTCTCTTCGCTTACATTGACGCGGCTACGGGGATTGATCGCCGCTGCCCGGGTCTTGTCTCCAGCTTTCGCCATTGGGCGATCTGATTTTGACGGCGTTGCGGTCGTTGGCTGGCTCACCGATACCGGATCGCTGGCTGGGAATGTGTCGCGCAGTCCCTGCTCCAGTTCGTCCTCTAGATCGGTTTCGGTCTTGCGGTCGTCGTCTATCTCCTGTTGCGATCGGACAACCTCAATCTTTTGCTTCTTGTCGTCTGTCATGGTGACCCTCCTTGATCGAGGTCAGAAACCCACAACAGTCTGATGCGGTTCCCATTTGAGCAGGATGCGCCGGCAAATGGAGCGATTAACGGGTATAATTGTGATGAAGGCGGGGCGGTACGTGACGGCGCGGACGTTACGACCGGGCAGTGAGCACGCCTTGCACCATCTCTGGCAGCAGTTCCAGATGCTTGAGGGCCGCCTTCAGGCGGGTCACGTCGCGCCGGCGCAGCGCGTCCGGGTCGACGCGGCTTCCCGGCTTTTCGCCCGCCGCGATATCCGCGATCTGCTGCCGCAGGATCAGCGACAGGATCAATTCCTGAGCATCAATAAGGCGGCTGAGATCGTCTTCCCCGATCAGATGGGCGGCGGATCCGACAGCACGCAGACGGTCGCCAGTACCGGTCGCGCCCACGCCCAGCTTTAAGGCCATGACACGGGCAGAGCTGACCAAGGGCAGCAAACCACCCAGCTTCAAGTCGACGCGGCCGTCCTTTTCCTTCAGACGGCCGAACAGCCCGATTGCCGGATGGATCTGCGCCGCCTGTTCGGCCAGCAAGCGCAGGAAGAGCGGAGAGGAACGGGCTGCGGCGAGGGCCTCGTTGCGGAGATTCTCTCCCAGCCGCAGGGCGCCATAAACCGGTTTGAGATCGTAGAAGATGTCGACATTGAGCAAAGCTTCTGCCGAGGCACGGCGGATCCAGTCGGTAACGCGCAACCGCCATTGTCCCTGGTTGCCGCGCCAGGCAGTGTTCTTCGCCATCACGCCGCCCTTGCAATAGGGAATGCCAGCATCGTTGAGCAGGTCTGCCAGCATTTCGCCGGCGCGGGCATACCAGCCGTCGTCCTCGGTGGTGCCCGCATGGATGATGGCATTGTCCTGATCGGGCGTGAGAAGGCTCTCGCCGCGGCCGCCCGATCCTAGGATCAGCACGCACCATGGCGCGGGCGGCGGCTCGTGCTCGGCGGTCAGCTTGGCCTCGACGATGGCGGCGGCACGTGCCGTGATATCGGCATAGATGCTGCTGATGACGGCCGCAATGGCCACCGCGCTGGACCCCTCGGCCAGCAGCATGGATGCCAGTTCTGGAAGCGCCGACCTTGCATGAGCAAGATCGGCCGCGTTCTGCGCAATATCCAGTTCGTCAGCGATTACTTGGCCTTCCAGGGCCCGCTGCTGCAGCAGCGCGCGCGCCGAGAGCATGCCGGTAAAGCGCCCGGCATCATCAGTTACCGGCAGATAGCGCAGGTTCAGCCGCCGCATGCGGCCAATGGCGCGGAACAGGAAAGCGCTTTCGGCGATGGCCACGACGTTGGCGGTCATGATGTCGCGTGCCGTCAATTTGAGTGACGCGTCACCCTCGCGGGCCAAGGCACGGGTGATATCGCGTTCCGTGAGGATGCCGATCTGCTGGCCGAAGCGATTGGACACCAGCAGGGCACCGCATTGCTCCTGTGCCATGCGCTGGGCAATCTGCACCAGGCCGGCATCCTCCGGAATCTGCTGGGCCGGTTTGCGCATCACGTCGCCGACCCGGCGGCGGTACGGCTCCAGATCCGGGACGGCCAGCATCTCGCTCATCATGGTTGTTTCGCTCATGGCGCCATCCCTCTATGGGGCAGCAGCAGATCGACCGCCCAGCCGGCTCGGCTTTGACCATGGATGAGGTCGCGCTGTTTTGCCATCAGCTTCTGGGCGGCGCCCAGCGTCGCAACCCCCAGCCGGCTTAAAGCTGGAAGAAGCTGCGCCCAGATGGCGGCTGCAGCCTCGGCGTCGCCGATGGCGCTGTGGCGGGAGGAGATTTCCACGCCAAGATCCTGCGCCACGGTATCGAGAGAGATCATCGACATCCGTGGCTTCAGACCGGCGTAGAGCATGCCCACATCCAAAGCCGCCGCCGGCGGATGAAAGGACAGGCCCGCCCGCTCGGCTTCGTGACGCAGGATGGCGAGGTCGAAGGCGATGTTATGGCCGACCAATACTCTGCGATGCCAGAACAGCTGGATGCTCGGCCAGATGAGAGGAAAGGATGGCGCAAAGGCCACCCTCTCATTGGTGATGCCGTGGATGTTGGTCGCGCGCGGCGGAATCTTAATGCCGGGATGCACCAGGTAATCCAGCGGCGGTGAAGGCTCCGGGTGCCCGCCCCGGCATTGCAATCCACCGATGGCCACCAGACGATCCTTATGCACCGAGAGCCCCGTGGTTTCCGTATCCAGGACAACGACTGGGAGGGTGCTCAGCGGCTCGTCCGCCGGAAAGGCTATCTCGGGGGTGGGGCGCGCGGCAACGCGAGAGGCGACGACCCGGGAGACCCCGGTGATGCGACCGAGCAATCCTGGGATCAGCCGCCGCCGCATTGCGCTAATCCGAAGGGGCCTGCAGCAGCGCGCGCAGTAATGGTTCGCGACGGAAGCGTTTCTGCATCGCGCTGTGCATGGCAAGCGTATGAAGCCGCAGGTCGCCGAGGATGACTTCGAGGTCGTTGCGCTTCAGCCGATCATGGATCGGAACCAGTTCATGAAGCAGCTTGGCGGTGCCGCTCACGACCTTGTCCGGGGGTTGCGGCGACGCCAGCCGCGATTGGGCAAACCGTTCTGTGAACGCGATCTCCTGATCCTTCCAGTCGCTGCGATGCGGAGGGATATCCTGGTTCAGCAGAGCGGGATACAGCGCGGCGAGCGCATCGGCCGCCTGGGTCCGGGCAGGCTCGTCCGCAGGCCGCAGGAACGCCTCGACCAGAATCAGCATGTCGGCCAGCGTGCGGGCATAGCCCTCCCACCGGCACACTTCCAGGGCATCGCGGAAAGCGGGCTCGGTCAGAAGCTTGCCATAATCGAATACGGTTTTGACCCGGCAATAGCCGATCACCGTCTTCTGAACCAGATAGGAAGCTTCGCCCCCGATGAAGTCGCAAAGCTCATCTCTATTGGTGACCGCTGGCGGGAAAAAGAACTCTAGTGTGCGGCGCAACATGCCGGGATTTTCACTGGCCATTCTTATGCTTGCGCCCCCGTTAAATCATTCGACCTAGGTCTAATGCGTTGATTTGCTTCCCTTTGCCTATACTCCCACCAGTTGGCCGCGGGAATCAATCCTCTCGCGCCAGACGAATAAGCACAACAATCAGGGGCAGGAGCGCTTCATGTCAGACCTTTCTCCCGATAAGGCCAGGGCCTACTGGGCCAGAACATCCGGCCTCATGTGGACGATGCTGGGGATCTGGTTCTTCTTCGGTTTTGTGATCCATATCTTCGCGCCGCAGCTGAACGGGATCAAATTTTTGGGCTTCCCGCTCGGCTTCTACATGGCCGCGCAGGGTTCGCTGATTGCCTTCGTCGTGTCGTTGTTCTGGTTCGCCTCGAAGCAGAACTCGATCGACGAGGAATTCGGCGTCGCCGAAGACGAATAAGGGGAGACGCCACAATGGCAAACAATACCAAAGATGGCGGCTTTATCGCCAATCTTGGCAAGATCTACGGCATGTACACGGGTGGTTTCGTCGCCTTCGTGATCGTTCTTGCCATCCTCGAACAGTTGGGTGTGTCCAACCAGGTCATCGGCTATCTGTTCGTGTTCCTCACCATCGGCGTGTACGCGCTGATCGGCATCTTGTCGCGCACTGCGGAGATGGGCGAATACTACGTCGCCGGCCGCAAGGTGCCTGCACTCTACAACGGTATGGCCACCGGCTCCGACTGGATGTCGGCGGCCTCCTTCATCGGCATGGCCGGTACGCTGTATCTGTCGGGTTATGACGGCCTTGCCTTCGTGCTGGGCTGGACCGGCGGTTACCTGCTGGTGTCGATCCTGCTGGCTCCGTATCTGCGCAAGTTCGGCCAGTTCACCGTGCCGGACTTCCTCGGCGCCCGGTACGGCGGCAACGTCGCGCGCTTCGTCGGCGTGATCGTGCTGATCTCGGCCTCCTTCGCCTATGTGACGGCGCAGATTTTCGGCGTGGGCATCATCGCCTCCCGCTTCCTCGGCATCTCGTTCGAGATCGCGGTGTTCGTCGGTCTGGCCGGTATTCTGGTCTGCTCGATGCTGGGTGGTATGCGCGCGGTCACCTGGACCCAGGTGGCGCAGTACATCATCCTGATCATCGCTTACCTGATCCCCGTGATCATCCTGTCGGCCAAGGTGACCGGCGTGCCGATCCCGCAGCTGATGTATGGTCAGGCGATCGAGAAGATCCAGGCGCTGGAGCCGACGCTCGGCGTGGTCAAGGGCCACACGGCGACCTTTGCCAATGCCAAGGGCGAGATGAACTTCACCGATGGCTTGAATTTCTTCGCGCTGATCTTCTGCTTGATGGTGGGTACGGCTGCTCTGCCGCACATCCTGATGCGCTACTTCACCACGCCCAGCGTGCGTGATGCCCGCAAGTCGGTGGCGTGGAGCCTGTTCTTCATCTTCCTGCTGTACTTCACCGCGCCGTCATACGCGGCGTTCGCCAAGCTGGAAGTCTATCAGAACGTCATCGGCACCAGCATCGACCAGCTCCCGGCCTGGGTGCAGTCGTGGGGTGAAATCGGCCTGGTCGGTACCTGCGATCGTCCGGATGCAGCCGTTCGCTACGCGCTCTGCCAGGGCGTAACCGGCAACAACGACGGTATCCTGCAGCTCTCCGAATTCCGTATCCATACGGACGCCATCGTGCTGGCGACCCCGGAGATTGCCGGTCTGCCGTATGTCATTGCCGGCCTGGTCGCGGCGGGTGGTCTGGCTGCCGCGCTCAGCACGGCAGACGGCTTGCTGCTCGCGATCGCCAACGCGCTCAGCCATGACATCTACTACCGCATGATCGACCCGCATGCCCCGACCAAGCGTCGCCTGATCCTCAGCCGTGTGCTGCTGGTGGGCGTCGCCATCGTCGCAGCGTTTACGGCGGCGCAGAAGCCCTCGACCATCCTCGCGATGGTGGCCTGGGCCTTCTCGATCGCCGCGTCGGGTCTGTTCCCTGCGCTGGTGATGGGCATCTGGTGGAAGCGCACCAGCAATGCCGGCGCTATCGCCGGTATGATCGCTGGCTACGGTGTCTGCGTGTTCTACCTGGTGATGACCCAGTTCTATGGCATGCCGCTGTGGTTCGGGGTCAAGAATATCTCCTGCGGTCTGTTCGGTATCCCGGCGGCCTTCATCGTGACCTACGTGGTCAGCTTGATGACGCCGGCTCCGTCCAAGGAGATGCAGGACTTCATCGACAGCATCCGCATCCCGAAGGGTGAGGTGAAGCTGGCGCGAGCCGAAGACGCCATCGCCCACTAATCCATAGGGCAGCGTTAGAGCGGCGGGGGCCATTGGCCCCC
>Ga0065721_10003768_pt1 | contig 103462 bp, 85 predicted proteins | sample Mesricmetagenome_FD_59108 | JGI IMG/M metagenome (GOLD analysis project Ga0065721, IMG submission 59108) | Mesophilic microbial community from rice straw/compost enrichment Sample: eDNA_1 v2 (version 2) | ecosystem: Engineered > Solid waste > Grass > Composting > Bioreactor | place: USA... | reverse complement strand
CTTCGCCTGGATACAATACAAGCGACGACTCCTCGTGCGATGGGAGTTCCATCCCGCCAATTTCCTTGGCTTTGTGCAACTTGCGTCAATCTGCATACTCCTTAATCGATTTTGAGATAGCTTCTAGTCTCCGATGGGGGCGGGTTTCACCTAAGCGGGGTGACGTGGCAAAGGACCGGAGACGCGATTCGATCCCGCCTCGACTTGCACTTCGAAGGAACCGGGCGGGTGTTCGTGGGTTATACTGAAGTGTTCAACGGCGGGTTCGTGGTTCGGAACGGCGGCGTGGAACTCTTTGTCGACGGTGAGTGGCAGGCGCTCGAGTTCGCCGATACGGATATGGTGTCGGTCATCGCCGACCGGGGATCCTATAATTTCGGCAACTAAGCGGAGTGCTGCCTCCGGCTGTGTCGTCGCCTTGAAGACCTGGTGTTCAGGTTACTGGCCGCCGGTTTTTGTGGCGGCGGAATTCACGATCAAGTCGCAAAGGTTCGGCGTGGCGAAGTCCATCACGACGACCCCGCGGCGGCGGGTGGGATTTTCCGACAACCATCGGGCGAGCCGCGGGTTGATCGCGTCGGAGACCGACCGGATGTCTGGAATGCCGAGCGCGCCGTTGCGCACGCCGCTCGTGAAGTTCAGGCAGAGCGTGCCGGCAGGGAGCTTCTGCGTTTCGTCGAACATTGTGACGATGTCCCGCCACTTGGTGTCGACCTCTCGCACGCGGAAGCGGTCCTGGACGCGAAGGTGTGCGGGTGAATTCCATTCCCATCCGGTTGCATCGATGCCTTGCGTGTCGCCCTCGTAGCGGCGAAGCAGGACAATCTTCCCCCGGGCCTCGCCGAGAGTCGGGATGGCGGTCCCGGTCAGCCAGCGATCGGCATTTTTTTCGATGAACGCATTCACCGTCCCGGCAAAGTCCCGGGTGTTTCCCTCGGCACCGGCGGTTTGCTGGATGCTGAGAATGACGGTCTCCGAAGGATGTTTGTCGAGAAAGGCCAGCACGTCGGCGATCACGTCGGCGAACATCTGGTGCTGAAAGACGATGCCGTGATGAATGGCGAGATCGTCGTCCTTGTGCCGGCAGCGAATGTCGAGGAAGCGGACACCCGCCTCGAGTTGGAGGGGAATCGTGAGATGCTGACAGGTGGCGGTCGAGCGGATCGGCTCCCGGAGGGCGCCGGAGTTGTGCGTGCCGGGGATCGGGAGTTCGGAAAGCCGCGCGTCGTCCGGAAACGCGGCCATCCAATCCGGACCGCCGGCGCGGAGCACCGCGATGGAGAGTGCGAGGAGCAGGAAAACTGCGAGGCGCCGCATGGCTGGATGGTGCCACAACCGTGCGGGTTTCGCGTGCGGATTCGGTGAAATCGCACGGAACCCTGTTTGATCAATCTACGCCCGGCTGTCTCCGACCGATGAATGAGCGGCCGGCGTAGTGCCGGCCGCCCGTGCGTAGGAAGCGGTCTACCGGACGCGCTGGAGGCGAAACTCCTGCCACGCGTTGGCGTTATCCGTGTATTGCTCGAGGCGGACGTTGTTACCGGTTGCTCCGCCCGGGATGTCCCACGTCTTCCCGGTGTGGAGGAAGTAGAACTTGAAGCGGCCGTTTGGCTTCGGAATCAACCGCACCTTCTGGTCACCGATGTTGGACGGGTTGTAGTCCCAGAGATGGCAGTCGTCTCCGTTTGCGGTTCCGGCTCCAACGACGCAGAGGACGCGGGAGAGTGCGTGAAGGCTCGAGACTTTCAGGTGTCCCTGGCCGACGCTCTCGAAGCGCCATTTAAACCACGGGTTGTTCTCCTTCGTGTATTGAATGATGAACGCGCCGTTGCTGCTGCTCATACCCTCGACGCAGATATATTTGCCGGAGTCGGCCTGGATGAAATAGTCGCCCCACGGCTGGAGGCGGAATTTCTGAATGGCGCTTCCGTTTGCGGTTGCCTGCTGGATTGGAGCGTCGTTGGACGTCGACCCGCCCGCGACTTCGAGCACCTTGCCGCTTTTCACGTTGCGGATGTAGAACCAGCCGTCGCTGACATCGACGAATTCCCACTGCTGCGCGGTGTCGTTGCCGGTGTAGGTCGAGGAAACGAGGCGCGCGCCGTCGGCGGTGGAGCCGCCGGCGATGGACGCGGCCTTCCTGCTGACCCACGAGTGGAGCAGGAAGCGGTTGGAGCCTTCGGTGGGAACGAGCATCCAGCGCTGATTCGGGCCGTTGTAGTCGTATTGCCACTGGTTGATGTAGGCGCCCTCGGCGGTGTTTCCTCCGATGAGGTCGAGGGTCTTGCCCGTGTGCTGGTTCACGATCATGAACGTGCCGTCGAAGTGCAGGGCGGATCCGTTGAGGATGAGGTTGCACTTCGTCGCATCGGCGAAATCCATCACGACGATGCCGTAGCGGCGGTTCGTGTTCGATGGGAGCCAGTTCGAGAGGCGGTTGTTGATGTCATTCGAAACGGCCGGAATGTCCGGAATTCCAAAGATCCCCGAGCGCACACCGCTGGTGAAATTTACGTAGAGAACATCCTCCGGACCGGTGCGTGCCTCCTCGAACATCGAGGTGATCGCGTCCCATTTGTTGTTGTTGTTCGAAACGTTGTATTGATCCTGAATGCGGAGCTGCCCGTTGGAGAACGTCGTGTTGTCCGGCCAGTTCGACGCGTCGATTCCCTTCGGGGTGGAACCCGCGCCAAACCGGCGGAAGAGGACGATCTTGCCGCGCACGTCGCTGAGCTTTGGGATCGCGGACCCGAGATGCCACTTGCCCGGGTTCTTCGACACATACCAGTCGAACGTCTGCTCGAATGAACGCGTGTTGTTCGACGGCGTGTGCTCCTCCTTCACGCTCATGATGACCGTCTCCGTCGGGTTCGCGTTGAGGAACCCGATCACCGCGTTCAGCACGTCGTCGAAATTGGCGTTCTGATAGATGCTGCCGTGGTGGATGGTGAACGCGTTGTCGATGTGGCGGCAGCGAATGTCTAGAAACCGGACGCCGGCATTCAGCTGCTGGGCGATTGTAAGGTTCTGGCATTTTGCCGTGCCGCCGATGGGCTCGTAGAGCGCGCCGGAGTCGTGCGTGCCAGGGATGGACATCTGGGAGAGGCGCACGCTGTTGAGTTGCGTGGCCATCCAGTTGTTTCCGGCGGCGTGGACATGCGGGGGGATCGCGGCGACAAGCATCGCCGCTGCAACCAGTGCAGGGAGTTTCATAGGGGGGAGTTGGGTTGCCGCCCCGCCACGAGGACGGAAACGGTGCAAGGATTCGCAATTCGGAGGGACGGTGGATGTCCGTCGTCCGGAAAATTTTCCGAGCGGGATCGCGCTTCGTCCGGCGGGTATGCGGCGTGTCAGGCGGGGAAGTCCGCGAGAAATTCCGTGAGAACCTCGAGCGCAGCGTCGATGTCCTCAGGACTTGCGTATTCGTCCGGATGGTGGCTGAGGCCGGCGCGGCAACGGACAAAAAGAAGGGCGACGTCCGTGACTTCGGACATCGCGACCGCGTCGTGGCCGGCTCCGCTCACGAGCAGGGGGCAGGAGCCCTGATGGCGTGCGACGGAGGCGGCGAGCCGTTCGGAAAGGCGTGGCGCGCAGGCCGCAGCGGGGGCGACGAGCGGAATCTCGATGCGGCTGCGGAGTCCGCGTGCCTCGAGAATCGACCCGATGTGCGCGAAGAGGTCGTCGCAGAAACGCTCGCGCATGGCATCCTCCGCGTCGCGAATGTCGATCGTAAACTCGACGTGGCCGGGAATCACGTTGCCTGCGCCGTCTCGCACGCGCAGGTCGCCGACGGTTGCGACGATCCGCTTCGATTCCCGGGCGAACCGTTCGATTGCGAGCACGCATTCCGCCGCTCCCGCGAGGGCGTCGTGCCGGAGGGGCATGGGGGTCGTTCCTGCGTGACCGGACCTCCCGTCGACGATGACGCGTGCGCGGGTCTGCCCGGCAATCGCGGTGGCCACGCCGAGCGCGAGGTTTTTCGCCTCCAGCACGGGCCCTTGCTCGATGTGGGCCTCGATGTATCCGGCCAGTCGACGGGGGGGCGGAAGGGGAAAGCGGGGCCGATGCGCAGCGATGGCTTCGTGGACGGAAATGCCATTTTCGTCCGTGCAACCGAGCGCGGCGTCGTTCATCCGGCCGCAATAGTGGCGGCTCCCGAGATAAGTGGTCTGAAAACGCACGCCCTCCTCGTCGGAGAAGCCGACGACTTCGAGATGGAACGGCAGGGCGTGTCCGCGCCTGGCGAGCCGGTCGGCGGCGAGGATTGCCAGCACGATGCCAAGTGCGCCGTCGAACCGGCCGGCGTTGCGCACGGTGTCGAGATGGGAACCGCAGGCGACGGTTGGCGCGTCGGGATCCGGCGAAGCCAGGCGGCCGATGAGATTCCCCACCTGATCCTCGAACACGGCAAGCCCGCATTCGCGCATCCAGCCTGCGGCGCGGTCCTTCGCGCGTTCGAGAGCGGGGGAAAGAAACGTGCGCGTCAGCCCCGGTGGCTCGTCCGTGATGCGCCCCAGCTCATCGAGCCATTCCCATGCGCGTGCCTCCACGATTCAGCTTCCGCGGTAGGTGCTGTAGGCCCACGGCGTGCAAAGAAGCGGCACATGGTGGGATTCCGTGGCGTTCACGATGCGAAATCGCACGGGCACGATGTCGAGGAAACCCGCAGCGCTCTCGAAATACGCGCCGACATGAAACCGAATCTCAAGCACGCCGACCCGCATCTCCTCCGCGTTGAGCAGGGGCTCGTCAGTGCGCCCGTCGACGTTTGTCTGGGTCACCTTGATCCGCGCACCATCCTCATCGAGGAGCTCGATGTGCATGCCCGCGGCGGGCCTGCCTGTCGTGAGATCCAGGACGTGGGTGGAAAGCTTCCCGCTCATGGTTCGATCAAATCGTTCAATCGGTATTCCGCGATTCGGCGGACCTCGTCGAGCGCGTTCTGCAGCTCGATGTCCTGACTGTTCGCAAGACGGCGCCCAAATGCGTGCAGGATCGATTCCTTCGTGTGATTGCGGACGCACACGATGAAGGGAAATCCGAACCGCTGGCAGTAGGCGGCGTTCAGGTCGGTGAATCGCTCGTATTCAGCGTCGGACAGGCGGTCCAGTCCGGCCGAGGCCTGCTCGCCTGCGGATTCCGCCGTGAGGGCGGCTGCGCGGGCGAATTTTCCGGCGAGGTCGGGATGTGCGCGGAGCAGGGCGAGCTTGCGGTCATCGGGAGCGGTGAGGACCACCTCCCACATTGCGCGCAGCAGATCCTCGCGGCTGGCGAATGGCCGCGCCGTCGCGACTTCGCGTGCGATCCAGGGAGAGTGTTCCCAAATGCCTCGCAATCCCTCCACGAACTCATCCGTGGGCAGCGCGTTCCAATGCGCGATGTTCACGACGCCATGGATACCGGGCATTTTCGACCGCGTCCATCCGCGACAGCTCGCACGCCGGCTGCTATAATCCGCAGCTCTATGGCGACGCTCGGCAAAAATCGATACGGCAAGGAAAAGGTCCGCGTCCTCCGGAAACACATCGACGGCGACCGGCAGTCGGTGGTGGAAATTTCGGCCGACGTTTTGCTCGAGGGGGAATTCGACAAGTCGTTTCTCAGCGATGACAACTCGCAGATCGTTGCGACCGACACGGTGAAAAACACGGTGATCGCTCTCGCGCACGATCACCTCGGGCCGTCCATCGAGAGTTTCGCCATGGTCCTCGGACGGCATTTTCTCGACGCCCACCCGCAGGTTGCCCGCGTCAATATCGAGCTGCGGGAAAGGCGGTGGGAGCGGATGACCATCAATGGCTCGCCGGCGCCGCATTCGTTCATCCAGTCGTCGAAGGGGGAGCCGTTCACGCGTCTCGTGCAATCGCGAAGCGGTCTGGAACTCGTCTCGGGCGTGCGCGGCCTGGTCGTGCTGAATTCCACGGGTTCGGCGTTTGTCGGATTTGACCACACGGCTTTCACGACGTTGCAGGATGTGACGGACCGGATTCTGTCGACATGTATCGAAGCGGAATGGACCTTCGCCAGTGCCGAGGTTGATCATCACGGTGCCGACGCCCGGATCCTCGATGCGCTGCTCACGGTGTTTGCGTCGCGGTTCAGTCCGTCGGTTCAGCGCACCCTCTTCGAAATGGGCGAGGCTGCGCTCGATGTGGCTCCGGAAATCACGGCGATCCGGCTCGCCCTGCCCAACCGGCATTATTTCACCGCGGACCTCTCGCCATTTGGCATGGAGAATCCCAACCTTACGTTCCTTCCGCAGGACGCGCCACACGGTCAGATCGAGGCGGTTGTTCATCGATAGCGGAGCTGTTGTGCTGTGATCCGTTGTCGAACTTCGATTGCATGAGTGTCTCCACGCAACGTCGCGTCGTGGTCTCGGGGATGGGCTGCGTAAGTCCCCTCGGGGTCGGGTGCGATGCCACGCTGGCCGCGCTGCAGGATGCGCGCGATTGCGTCACCCCGGTGACGGAGTTCGACGTGTCGCGCTGCCGGAGCACGACGGCGGGACAGGTGTCCGACCTTTCCCGCGCAGGAGTGATCAACGCACGTGCCGGACGCTGGAGCCGTGCCGCGCAAATGCTGCTGATTGCTACGCACGAGGCATTGGGACAGGGCGGATCGTTTTCCCCGGAGATCGCGGTGATCGGGACAACGAGCGGCGGCATGCCGCTGGGCGAGGCGTTCTATCGTGCGAGCGAGCGGGGAAGCCACGCGCCTCGTCGATGGGTTCGGGACTACGTGCCCCAGCAGCCGGCGCTGGATGCGTTGCGAACGCTCGGAATCGATGCGCCGCTCCGCGTGCTTTCGAATGCATGCGCGACCGGAACGAACGCGGTCGGCAACGCGTTTCATCTCGTGCGCTCCGGTCGTGTGCGGCGCGCGCTGTGCGGCGGCTACGATGCGTTGTGCGAGCTGGTGTTCGCCGGGTTTGCATCGCTGCAGGCGTCCACTGGAGAGAAGTGCCGGCCATTCGATGCCGGTCGCAGCGGACTGGTGCTTGGAGAGGGCGCGGCGGTTTTTCTGCTCGAAACGGCTGAGGATGCCGAGGCGGCGGGTCGGCCGATTCTTGCGGAGATCGCCGGATACGGCGCGGCAAACGACAACCATCATCTCACGCAGCCGAATCCCGATGGCAGCGGACCGCGCATGTCGATGGAACGGGCGTTGCGGGATGCCGGCATGGTATCCGACGGCATCGACTACGTGAACGCGCACGGCACGGCCACGCCATTCAACGACGCCTGCGAGGCCCGTGCGATCATGGACGTCTGTCCGGAGGCGACGGTGAGCAGCACCAAGGGGCAGATGGGGCATTCCCTGGGGGCGGCCGGCGCGATCGAGGCTGCATTCTGTATTCTTGGAATCCGCAATGCCTTGGCGCCGGCGAATCTTCATTTCCGCTCTGCGGACGACGGGGTCGCGCTGGACATTGTCGCCAATGCGCCGCGCCCCTTGCGCATTCGCGCGGCGCTATCGAATTCCCTGGGATTCGGCGGATCGAATGCATCGCTCGTGATTCGGGAGGTCGCGCCATGACGCCACGCATCCAGGGAATGGGTTGGGTTACGCCGTTCGGGCGCGATTTCGAAACCGCATGGGACGCGGTGAAACTTGGTCGGACGGCGGATCCACGCCTCGTGAAACATCCTTTCACCTCCCGCGAATGGCCGGTGCTGTCCGCGTCTCCGGACGCGCTTGCCGATGTCGCGCGGATCGCCCGCATCCGACGCGCCAGCACGATCTCTCATCTCGCGATGGCGGCGGCGATGGATGCGATCCGGCGCGCAGGGTGCGATCCTGCCTCCGAAAACGTTGCGGTCGTTTTCGCGGCGACGAACGGCGGGGTCATTTACACGCGTCGGTTTTACGCGGACGTATCGACCTCCGGTGTGCATGCCGGCAGTCCTCTCTTGTTTCCGGAAACCGTTTACAACGCTCCAGTCAGTCACATCGCCGCGCAACTCGGGGTGAACGGCGTCGTTACGACGATCGTCAATGACGCGACGGCGGGCATCGACGCCTTTGCGGTGGCCACGGAGCTGCTCGAAAGCAATGCGTGCGACCGCTGCCTCGTCGTCGGTGCGGAGGAATTCGATTGGGTGGTCGGTGAAGCCTGCGAATCGTGGTCTCTCGTGACGCGTGGCGAAACCATCACGCCGTTTCGTGGAGGAGGGACGATCTTTGCCGAGGGAGCCGCTGCGGTGCTGCTGGGGCGCGAGGGAGGTCCGGCGGTTTCAACGGTCGTGCCTCCGCGTTCGTTCCGCTCGTTCGAAGAGGGCGCGGATCTGGCGAGTTCGCTTCCGGCGTCGAAAATCGTGATCTCCTCCGCATCGGGGACGAAGTTCGACGCCGTGGAACAGGGCGTTGGAAACCGCCAGCTCACACCGAAGGCGGCATTTGGCGAGGTCTTTGCGACCTCATCCATTCAGGCGGTGGTGTGTGCAGCACTTGCCCTGGCGGACGATCAGGAAGCTCCGGACGCGCTGGTGCTCTCGACGGGATTCAGTGCGCAGTTTGCCGCGCTGAGGTTGACGCGCTGAGATTTGCTTCGTCTGCGCCGCCCCGGCGTGCTATCGGGACGCTCGTCATGAACCTTCGTCCAATCGTTCTCCTCGCAGCCGCGTGCAGTCTCCTGTTCCAGGGATGCGAAACGACGCAATCCGACACGGCTGCGCGCCGGGCTGCAATGATGGAGGCGATCCGGCAGGAGCCGCCGGGGGATTATTACATCGGCCGCCGCTTTTACAAAAAGGTCTACAAGATGTGGGGCTGGGTGCGCCGGCCCGGCCAGCCGTGGAGCGAGGCCCAGCTTGTGATGCTCAACGAGCAGAAAATGCTCGCCCCGGATCGTGCGCAGAACCGCCTCGGGTCGGACAACGATTTCGAATACCGGCTCACTGGATACTTCACGGGGGAAAAGGTCTATGAGCCTGCGAGCAACGGCTTCTACCCCGAGTTTGTCCTCACCGGTGCGGAGATTCGTTCCACCTCTCCGCCGCTGATTTACGAGAACGAGCGGCAGAAGGAACCCGAGGTGCGCATCCTCAAGAAGCCGATCTAGGCCTTACGCCTCGAAGGAGAGCGCGCCGTAGTCGAGTCCGCTCGACTCGCCGTAGCGCTGAAATTCTGACGGATGGCCGACCAGCACCGTGCGGATCACCGCCGAGTCGTCGGCGAAGCCGATGTCCGGCACCGTGTCGGGAATGATGTCCGTTCCCTTGTGCAGATACATCAGGCCGAACAGCGCTTCGGCGAGGGCGCCGACGTCATCCGGTGTGTAGGTGCCGTCGAGGCAGTCCTCGACAAAGCGCACGAGAAACCGGGCCTGCTCGCGGAGATGCGGCTGCCGCGGAGGATTGGCTTCGGTGATTCGCGCGAGCACCAGTGGAAGCTCCTCCTCGAACAGGGCGATGTCGGCCGGGGTGATTTTTTCCGAACCGTGGCGGACGAATTCCTGGATGTCGTTCATGCGGAGAGAGTCGTTGAACCACCGGATTCGCCCGGCGGGAGGCAACTGTATCGCGAAACCCGGGAAAAACGCTCGCAGTTTCTCCCCGCGAAGAGGCTCGCTGGAAAAACCGTCCACTCGCGCTACACTGGCTCCGAATGAAATCGCTCGCCCATGTCGTTGCGTTCCTCGCGGCAGCCAATCTCTTCGCCGCGGATCCGATCCAGCGGGAGAAGGGCGTGATTTATCTCTCCGATTTCCTGACCGAGCCGATGCGGCTGAACGTCCTGGCGCCCGCGCCGGCTTATTTCAGCCTGAGCGGTCAGCGGTATGTCGGCACGCTGCGCGTCCCACAGGCTGTCGAAGTGCAGGCGATTTCCGACAAGGCCTATCGCATCCGTGGCCGCGCGCAACAAGGGATGATCCTCGGCTGGGTAAGCCCTTCGTATCTGGAGAAGATTCCCGAGGAAACGCTCGAGCGGCTTCGCGCCAGCGAAGAGCGGCGGGTGGAGGTCGAGGCGCTGATTGCCGAGGGTGAGGTCGCGATCGGGATGACGGTCGACGAAGTCCAGCGCAGCCTCGGCAAGCCGCAAAAGAAGACGACGCGGAAAAGCCGCGACGAGGCGCCCGAGCAGATCTGGGACTACGTGAAATACAAGTCCGTGCCGCAATATACGAACGTCGTCGGTCCGAACGGTGTCGTGAGCGTCGCGACAACCTACGTGAAGACGCCGGTCGGCAAGCTGACGGTCACGTTCCGCGATGGAATCGTTGAGTCGATCGATCAATCTGAAGGCACGATCCTCGAAGGAACCACGACGACGGTCGCGCCTCCGATCACCGTTTTCTGGTAGTCGTCCGCCTCCACGGCGAGGCGCCAAAACACAGTTGCCGTCCCCGGACATGTCGTGTATCCATCTTGACGCGCGTCCGGCGGTGCTGTGGCGCGGGAGAAATGGCGGGGTAGCCAAGTGGTAAGGCCGGGCTCTGCAAAAGCCCCATGCGTCGGTTCGATTCCGTCCCCCGCCTCTCTTCCCATCCATCTGGAGTAAGGGAGTTATGGGGAATGGGTGGATCAAAAGTGTCAGCAACTGTCAGCAGTTTTAAGTGCAGACGCATGCTTGTGAACTCCTGGCGGGCGCTGCCGGGCCAAAAAATCCGACCGGTTCCATCCTCTCGGGAATCGCCTCATCGAAATTTATGGCGCTTCATCCCAAAAGTTTTTGGGCCAATTTGGGCCACCGGGAACTGCTGCGTATCGTATCGCAGGGCATTCAGCCTTGCACCTCAACCGCGCGAAGCGAACATGACCCACCACAACTCCCGCGAAAGTAGAAAGATCATTCTCCCCGTTAGAGATGGGGCTTCGAACAGAAAAGCATTGGGATTGCTAGGCAGATGCTAGGCAAAAAAGACGGCACTTTTGGGCACCTTCTGACAGGTTTCGATTGCCAGAAATTCCCCGATTTTTCGGCGCTCTACAGAGTAAATCGGGGATTTTACCTCAGAAAAAGTAGGGTAAAAAGTGGCGACCCTAACGGGATTCGAACCCGTGTTACCGCCGTGAAAGGGCGGTGTCCTAGGCCACTGGACGATAGGGTCTGAAGGGCCGGAAACTATGCGTTCCCCGGGCGGGGGAGGCAAGCCGGAATTTTGTGCGGCTTTTGGAAGGTTTTCATACGGCGATCCGGCCGTCCTCGATTCGGATGATCCGGTCGCCGCGGGCGGCGAGGGATTGATCGTGCGTGACAACAACGAGGGTGCGCCGGTCGTCCCGCACCACACCGAGCAGGAGATCGACGATGGATTCGCCCGTTTGGGAGTCGAGATTACCGGTGGGTTCGTCCGCGAAAAGGATTCCCGGGTCGTTGATGAGCGCACGGGCAATGGCCACGCGCTGTTGCTCGCCGCCGCTGAGTTCGGCGGGAAGATGATGCATGCGGTCGGCGAGGCCGACGCGTTCAAGCAGCGCGCAGGCGCGATCGTGCGCGGAGCGTCCGGAGATCATCGCGGGGACCAGGACGTTTTCGAGGGCGGTGAGTTCGGGGAGGAGAAGGTAGGACTGGAAGACAAAGCCCATGCGGGCGTTGCGCAACCGTGCGAGCCGGTCGTCGCCGATTTTGTAGAGGTTGTTGTTTTCGAAAACGACCTCGCCGGTTTCCGGGCGTTCGAGGCCTGCGATCGTGTAGAGGAGGGTGGTTTTTCCGGCGCCGGAGGCCCCGCACAGAAAGATGGATTCGCCGGTCCGCACTTCGAGGCTGATGCCGCGAAGGACCTGAATCGAGCGGGAGCCGATGCGAAAGGAGCGGGAAAGGTCGCGGGCGACAAGTTGCGGAGTGTGCGGATCGGGCATGCAGGTCAACGGGGAGCGGAGGCGGTGCGGATGGGGGAGGAATCGGAGATCGCGCGGTGGTTGTCGAGCACGGTGACGTCGAGGACGGCGAGGATGCGGGCAAGGCGTTCCCGCACGGCGGTGCGGGGATCCACTGTGAAGGGAACGTTCCGGGCGTTCCAGGCGATCATTTTGCCTCCCATGGCGCGGTCGAGAAAAATGGCGCGTTCGTTGTGCGAAGGCTGGGACACGACGATGCAATCGGGCTGGTCGAACACGGTGGAGGCCCGGACGACGGAGTCGAGCGTGCGGAGCCCGGCATCGTCGCGAATGATCCGATCGGCGGGCACGCCAAGTTTGACAAGATCCTCCTGCATTTGCAGCGGCTCGTTGTAGTGGGCTTCGGAGCCGTTGCCGCTGACGATGATCCGCCGGACCTTTCCTGCGCGGAAGAGCCTGGCGGCGGCATCGATGCGATAGCGATAGTGGATATTCTCGCGACCACCGCGGACAAATTTCGCCGTGCCGAGCACAAGAGCCGCGGGACGTGCGGGAAGTTTCGAGAGATCGTCGTAGCAACGACCGGCCGACGCGATCTCGACGGCGGCCTCGCAGGCGATCCACGCAAGCACGGCGAGGGCGGCCAGTGCGGCGGTGAGTTTTGTGAAACGCGCGACCAATCTCCGCATGGTGGAAGTTTCCACGGTCGACGTTCCTGCGAGGACTGACAAGCGATGACTTGCGGCGAATGCTGGAAGAGGTCGCGGATGCGTGTAGGCTGCAGCCATGGTCAAAAAACTTCTGCACACCCGCTATCGTGTCAGCGACCTTGAGCGCACCCTGGATTTCTACACGAAGGTGCTCGGTCTGACGATCGATCGCCGGTCGAAGAGTCCGCGGGGTTCGGAACTCGTATTTCTGAAAACCCCCGGCAGCGAGGAGGAAATCGAGATTTGCAAGTTCGACGAAAGCGGGCCCGTGCAGGTGGGGCCGGATCTGACGCATCTTGCGTTCGAGGTCGATGACATCGAGGCGTTTGCGAAGCACGCGGAAGCGCTGGGCTATCCGCTCAGCGACGGACCGACCAGGACATCGAGCGGCTCGGTGATCGCGTTTATCGATGCGCCGGAAGGCTACGAGGTCGAGTTGATTCAGAAGGCCTGAAGAGATCGCAGCCCGGCCGGAAAACCCTGGCAAAAGCTCCCCCCAAAGACATTTGCCGAATGCCCTATTCCAGCCGGGCTGCCTCCTGAATACGGCCAAGTAGAAAAGCAATGCCCGTGCCAAACTTCGAACCGAAGACCGCGTCGGACAGGAAGGATGTCCAAACGCCCCCGGACTCCGGCAAAATTGGAACGGGTCGTCTTCGGATGCCGACGATTGGCTGGTGGGCGTTTGCGGGCTGGTTCATCGCGCTTTACGTGCTCTCGTCCATTCCAGGGAAACATTTCGGAGAAACACCATTCACCTGGGCGGACAAGAGCGTGCACTTCGTATTGTTTTTCTCGGGAGCGGTCCCGTTCACGCTGGCATTGCTCGGGACGCTGCGGCTGCCGGTTGCGGTGTGTGGCCTGCTGGCGTGGGGGGCAATGGTCGCGGTCGGCGTGCTGGACGAATATCATCAGCTTTTTACACCCGGACGCAGCGGGATGGACCGCGGTGATATCTGCGCGGATGCAATCGGTGCGGCGATTGGTGTAGCCTGCGTGTGCTTTTTCCATGCAAGACGACGTGCGAACACGAATCGCCGGGCTGCGGGCGCAGATCGAGCGGCATAACCGACTCTACTACGAGCAGTTCGCTCCCGAGATTTCCGACCGCGAATACGACGCGCTTTATCGCGAACTGGTCGATCTCGAGCGGGCGCATCCCGAGTTAGCGTCCGAGGATTCGCCGACGCGGACGGTGGGAGCTCGCACGCTCGAGGCATTCTCCCAGGCGCAGCATCTCGTGCGGATGCAGAGCCTGGACAATACGTATTCGGAGGAAGAGGTCGCCGATTTTGTGAAACGTCTGCACCGGTTGCTGCCGGGAGAGGAGGTGGCGCTCACGGTCGAACCAAAGGTGGATGGTGTGGCGATCTCGTTGCTGTATGAGGGCGGCCGCCTCGTGCGCGCGGCGACGCGCGGTGACGGCACCACGGGTGACGATGTCACTGCGAACGTGCGGACGATTCGTTCGATCCCAGTCGAGCTTGCGAATGACGCGCCGGAGCGGATCGAGATCCGCGGCGAGATCTATCTGCCGAAAAAGGAGTTTGCGCGGATCAATGCAGAACGCGATGAGCAGGGACTGCCGGCGTTTGCGAATCCGCGAAATGCCGCCGCTGGGTCACTCAAGCAGCTCGACTCCCGGCTCGTGGCGACCCGGGGCCTGGATGCCGTTTTTTATGCATTCGGGTTGCTCGATGGGAAAAATCCCGACACCCAGAGCGAGTTCATGGACTGGCTCGTCGCGTGGGGGATGCCCGTGACCGGCTGGCAGCGGTTGGCGACCGACGTGGAAGGCGCGCTGGCGGCTATTCGCGAACTTGGAGCCGTGCGGCACGACTTCGTGTTCGAGACCGACGGTGCGGTGTTGAAGGTCAACCGTCTTGAGCAGCAGCGGGCGTTGGGATCCACGAGCAAGGCGCCGCGCTGGGCGATCGCCTACAAGTATGAGCCCGAGCGTGCGGAGACGAAACTGCGCGACATCACGGTGCAGGTCGGCCGAACGGGCGTGCTTACGCCGGTTGCGGAACTCGAGCCCGTCTTTGTCAGCGGAAGCACGGTGGCGCGGGCGACGTTGCACAACGAGGAGGAGATCCGGCGGAAGGACATCCGGATCGGCGATACGGTTGTCATCGAAAAGGCGGGGGAGGTCATTCCCGCGGTGGTCATGGTTCGCTCCGACCTTCGCACGGGTGACGAAGTCGTCTTCAGGATGCCGGACCACTGCCCGGCCTGTGGCGAGGCCGTCGTGCGTGAAGAGGGGTTCGTTGCGGTGCGTTGCGTGAACCTCCACTGTCCTGCGCAGCTCAGTCGTCTTCTCGAACACTTCGCGATGCGCGGTGCGCTCGACATCGAGGGGCTCGGCGACAAACTCGCTCTCAAGCTGGTCGAGAAAGGAATGGTTCGCACCCCGCTCGACCTGTTCGGCCTCACGCTTGCCGATCTGGCCCCGCTCAATCTCGGCACCGACGAAGAGCCGCACACGTTTGGGGAAAAGAACGCGACCAAGCTCCTGGCCGCGCTCGACCGCGCAAAGACGATGCCGCTCTGGCGCTGGCTTCACGCGCTCGCCATTCCTGAAATCGGTGCGGTCACCGCGCGCGACATCGCCGCGCTTCACCCGGACATCCGGGCTGTCGCCGATTCGGAAATTCTGCGCGACATCGTCCGGCTCGATGAACTCGTTTCACAAAAAGGTCTGTCGAAGGAGGAACGCGAAGTTCGCAACCGGGAGGCAGATGCCCTCGGCGAAAAGCTCCTCGCCGCCGGTGCCGCCCGAAAGTCAAAGGGGGCGAAGCACCCGCGCGACGTCAATACCGCCATCGGCCCGGTTGCCGCAGCCGCGGCGGTTCGCTGGTTTTCCAGCGAGGAAGGTCGCAGGACGCTGGACCGTTTCGATGAATACGGAATCCGCCCCGAGGTGGAAGCTCGGGCGGAGAGCGTTGCCGAAAACGGAACGCTTGCAGGCAAAACCTTCGTCATCACGGGCACGTTGAGTAAACCGCGCGAGGAGTTTGCCGAACGGATTCGCGCCTTGGGCGGAAAGGTCACCGGCTCCGTGAGCAAATCGACGGACTATCTCCTTGTCGGGACCGACGCGGGATCCAAGCTGACAAAGGCGCAGGAGCTTGGCGTGAAGATCCTTGACGAGGCGGCGTTCCTTGCGCTGGTCGGGACTTCCGATGCACAGCCAGGTCAGCCGGAGCTTCTCTAGGTTTTTCATTTCAATCCCGCCGGGTTTCGCGAAAAGGTGACCGCGTGAATACCCGCAGTCTCTTCGACCAATTCGTTATTCCGAACTACGGCCGCTTCGATCTCACGATCGCGCGTGGCGAGGGATGCCGGGTGTGGACGGAGGAAGGTCGCGAGTTGATCGATTTCGGTGCGGGCATCGCGGTGTGCTCGATCGGGCATGCGCACCCGCGCGTGACGGAGGCGATTTCGAAGCAGGCGGCAACGCTGGTGCATTCATCGAATCTTTACCGGACCCTTCCGCAGGCGCATCTCGCGGAGCGACTTGTCCGGCACGTTGGGGAGCCGGGAAAGGTGTTCTTCTGCAACAGCGGGGCGGAGGCGAACGAAGGGCTGATCAAGCTCGCGCGGAAGTTTGGCAGCGCGACCGGTCGCTACGAGATCCTCACACTGACGAATTCCTTTCACGGCCGGACGATGGCCGGCATTTCCGCGACGGGACAGGACAAGGTGAAAAAGGGGTTCGAGCCGTTGCTGCCGGGATTCGTGCATGTTCCGGCCAACGACCTCGAGGCGATGCGCACGGCCATCGGTCCGAAGACGGTGGCGATCCTCGTGGAGCCGATCCAGGGCGAGAGCGGGATTCACCTTGCAAAGCCGGAGTTTCTGCGGGGCTTGCGGGAACTTTGCGATGCACACAACCTCCTTTTGCTGTTCGACGAGGTGCAGTGCGGCCTTGGCCGAACCGGCGACTGGTGCGGGTGGAAGTCGATCGTGCCGGAGGGAGTGACTCCCGATGGAATCAGCTGGGCAAAAGGAATCGCGAACGGATTTCCTCTCGGTGCGTTTTGGGCGCGCGCGCGAGCGTTCGACGAGCGCGGACCGCTCTGCGACCTTCTGGGACCCGGCACCCACGGCACCACATACGGAGGAAATCCCGTGATGTGCGCCGCTTCGCTCGCCGTGCTGGACGAAATCGAGGAGAAGGATCTGTTGCGAAACGCAAAGGAGATGGGCGAGCGGTTTGCGCAGAAGCTCCGGGCGTTGAACTCGCCGCTCGTGCGGGAGGTGCGCGCACTGGGTTTGATGATCGGGATGGAGGTCGTCGGCGATTTCAACGCACGCATCGGTGTCTCCGATGACGGTCGCATGGCGTCGATCGTTCTCACCGAGCGACTGATGCACGCCGGCTTGCTGGTGGTGCCGGCTGGAGCATCGACGATTCGGTTTTTGCCGCCTCTCAATATTTCCGGGGCCAATCTCGATGCGGCGTTGGGAATTCTTGCGAGCGTCTTGATGTCGCCTGAAATCAAGCTGGCCTAAAGTTTTTCAGGCATACTAGCCTGCTTTCATGAACCTTCGACCCCCTTTCGGGTGTCGCTGCGCCGTCGTGGCAGCTTTCGCCGTCCTCGTTTCGTTCCTTCCAGCCGTGCAGGCGCAGGTTGCCTACACGCGTTTACGGGACTGTAACTTCGCGACCGGCGGTGGCCCGAGCGGATTGATTCGGGCCAGCGATGGGTTTCTTTATGGGACAATGGCATTTGGCGGAGAGTCTCCCGGTTTTGCGACGGGCGTTCTTTACCGCATCAATCCAGATGGCTCGGGGTTTCAGGTCCTGCACGCGTTCGATGACGACGAGGAAGGCGCCAGTCCTTCCGGACCGCTTGCGGAGGGCAATGATGGCCGGCTCTATGGCGTCTGTTTCGATGGAGGGCTTGTTGCGCCGGGACTTGGAGGGCAGGGCTCCGGAACCGTATTCCGGATCGACAAGGACGGCTCGGACTTCGAAGTGGTGAAGCAGTTCGATGCGACGAACGGAGCCGGCACCACGGGCCGGCGGCCGACGGACGGTTTGAGAAAAGCGGGCGATGGACGCATCTTCGGAGTCACGCGTGCGGGAGGCACCTCGGGAGCCGGCACGCTCTTTTCGATTACGATTGCCGAATCCGGCGTCGCGACGGTCGCTCCAGTTTTCAATTTCGCCAGTCAGGGGCTCGGCGAAGCCTTGGGAGTGCCGATCGAAGGTCCCGACGGAAAGCTCCATGGCATCACGATGTCCGGAGGGGCGGGGTTCGGTGTGCTTTACCGGATCGGCAAGGACGGCTCGGGATACGAGACGTTGCATGCGTTTTCGGCTGCCTAACTTTCACCGCAGGGACTCGTCAAGGCGTCCGACTCCCAGCTTGTCGGCACGACGTTCAGCAAGACGTTCACCGGGAAGACCAACATTCTCTTCGAATTCGACTTCACCGAAGGTTACGCGCAGATCGGAGATCTTACCTCGCAAACCGCCATCGCCAGTTTCTTCAGCGTCCTTGCAGTGGCTTCGGACGGAAAAATTTACGGTGCGCAGGCGGACGTTACCGCGGGAGCATCGTTCGAGAACGGTCGGATCTCACGGGTCGATCCCGATGGAACGGGGTTGCAATCGATCCTGCCAATGACCGGTGATCGGGGAGTTTTCGCCACGGCATTGGTGGAGACCAGTCCTCTCGCCTTTGTCGGAATCACCACCATAGGTGGCACCGCGGACGCGGGCACGATTTTCCGGATGCAGCAAGGAACCACTCCGGGGCAGGGGACACTGCCTTCCGCAGTCAAACAATCGGGGCCGAAGAAGGTCAAAACGACGAAGGGAAAGGTGAAGCTGGCTGGCTCGTGCGCGGGCGGCTCGGACTTCAAAGTCGAATTCCGCGTCGGGAAAAAGGGGGCATTCAAGCCTGCGAAGGGGACATCGAAGTGGACGCTCACGGCGAAAGTGAAGCCGGGAAAGAATTTTGTCTTCGTCCGCGCAACGCTTCCGAATGGGAGCACGTCGAAGGAACTGAAGCTGACCGTCATCCGCCAATAGTTTTCCGCGTCGCGCGAGAGGGGTTGTCGAAGGTGTCGCGAACGCTTACAAACGTCGGGTGAAACATCTGCTGTCCATCGAATCGCTTTCGCGCGACGAGATCCTCGGGATTCTCGACGTCACGACCGAGATGAAGGCCACGCGTGGCCGTCATGCCGACCACCCCCTGCGGCACCAGTGCTGGGCAATCATGTTTTCCAAAAGTTCGACCCGCACGCGGGTGAGCTTCGAGGTGGGAATCCGCGAACTGGGCGGCGATGTGATGTTTCTCTCGTCGAACGACATCCAGCTTGGCCGTGGCGAACCGATCAAGGACACCGCGCGGGTGATGGGTCGCATGCTGCATGGCGCGGTGATCCGGACGTTCGCGCAAAAGGACGTTGAGGAATTCGCGGAGTTCAGCGGGATTCCCACCATCAACGCACTTACCGACGAGGAGCATCCCTGCCAGATCCTCGCGGACCTGTTTACGATTCGCGAGCGGCGTGGAAGTCTCGACAACCTCTCGGTCTGCTTTGTCGGCGACGGTGACTGCAACGTGCCGCGCTCCTGGATCTGGGCGGCGTCGAAACTCGGCATCGATCTCCGAATTGCGGCTCCCTCGCATTTCCAACCCCCCGCAGATCTTCTCGCGCGGGCGGGAGGTAAAATTGCGGTGACGACCGGCCTGCTGGATGCCGCCGCCGGGGCGGACGTGCTTTACACCGATGTCTGGGTGAGCATGGGCAAGGAGGACGAGGCTGCGTATCGCGTCGCTCAGCTGAGCGGCTACCAGATCAACGAGCAGGTGGTGGCGGCGGCAAAGCCGGGCGCCCTGGTGATGCATTGCCTCCCCGCCTACCGGGGCAAGGAAATCACCGACGAGACGCTGGAGGCCCACGCGGACACGATTTTCCAGCAGGCGGAGAACCGGCTCCACGTGCAGAAAGCGATTCTGAGCCTGCTCGGCAAATAGCCGCGACGGGAATTTACCGCTTGCACGGGATCGAAATCCGGGCAGAATTGCCGGTCCACCATTTTCCGGCCATGAGTGTTATTGCGACCATCGAGAACGAACAGATGAAGAAAGACGTCACCGCTTTTGCGGTTGGCGACACCGTGAAGGTCCATACACGCGTCATCGAAGGTGACAAGGAGCGGACCCAGATTTACTCGGGCATCGTCATTGGCCGCAAGGGCACGGGCATCAACGCGAATTTCACCGTCCGTCGCATCAGCTACGGCGAAGGTGTGGAACGCGTGTTCCCGTTGCACTCGCCGCGCATCGCGAAGATCGAGGTTGAGCGCAAGGGCTCGGTCCGTCGTGCGAAGCTCAACTACCTCCGCAACCGCAAGGGCAAGTCCGCCACGACGGTGAAGGAGAAGGTCGAAACCAGCGCCTGATTTTTCCAAATGCCCTGCTCGTTCGAGCACGAGCATCGCCTCTGGCGGCAGGGCATCCATCCCGTTGCAGGCGTGGATGAAGCCGGCCGGGGGCCGCTTGCCGGGCCGGTGGTGGCGGCAGCGGTCATTCTTCCGCAGAAGATCCGCCTGCCCGGACTCGACGATTCGAAAAAGCTCACCGCGCGGGCCCGGGAGGATTTTTACCGACGCCTCACCGAAAATCCCGATGTCGTCTGGGCGGTCGCGGTGCGCGATGCGGATGTGATCGACCGGATCAACATCCTGCGCGCGTGTCACGAGGCCATGGCCGAGGCCGTGCGAAGCCTTGCGACGCCTGCGGTCCATGCGTTGATCGACGGGCTGCCGGTGCGGGATTTTGTGGTGGCTCAGACCGCCTTGATTGGAGGCGATGGTTTGAGCCGGAGCATTGCGGCCGCGAGCGTGATCGCGAAGGTTACCCGGGATCGGCTGATGGCGCGGCACTGCGAGGAATGGCCCGTGTATGGGTTTTCGCGACACAAGGGCTATGCAACGCCCGAACATCTGGATAGCCTCGCTAGGCATGGGCCGTGTCCCATTCATCGACGCACTTTCTCGCCGGTGGCGCAGATGGCGCTCGATCTCTTCTGACGCATCCCATCTCGTTCTCGGGCGGCAAGGCGAACGCCTGGCGGCCCGGCATTTGTCCAGAAACGGCTACAAGGTGCTCCGTAAAAACGTCCGGCTGGCGAAGGGCGGGGAGATCGATCTTGTCTGCCGGGACCGGGCTGCTAACGCGCTGGTGTTTGTCGAGGTGAAGACGCGGAGCCGCGAGGATTATGGGCGACCGATGGATGCCGTGGATCGCAGAAAGCGTCGGCGGATCGTGGCCGGAGCGATGGCGTGGCTGCGGATGCTGGACATGCCCGACATCGTGTTCCGCTTCGATGTGGTTGAGGTGATTGTCGGTGATTCGCCGGAGGTGCGAATTGTCCAGAATGCGTTCGGGCTTCCCCGAAACCACTACTATTGATCGTTCCAATCCGGCGCGAGCAGAACGGGGCAGGGCGCGTGATGGACGGCATATTCCACCGCAGGATCAAACCACCCTGCGGCGTCGGACGGGTCATCGTGTCGTGTGAGAACAATGAGGTCCGCATGGGTATCGAGTGCCTCGTGCACGATGCCTGCAAGCGCGCAGTCGTGACGAATCCGGATCTCGTAGGGCGCGTCGCGAATTGCCATGCGAAGAGCCCCTGCCATGGAGCTCATTTTTGCCAGAGCCTTGTTTCGACGCTCCTCGATGGGCGCCAAATCCGTTTCGGAGTCGGATGCGTCCATGTGGGGCAGGATGTGCAGGAGCACAAAGCGGGCATGGAGCGGGGCGCCGATTCTTGCCGCAAGGGCGACGGCTTCATCGGAGGTGGATGAAAAGTCGACCGGCACAAGGATGGTGAAAACGTGGGCATGGCCCGGATGCGCGAAGTGGTCTCCTCGAAGCACGGCGTCGCGCTGCGGAAGAATGCGATCGAGCGGGATGTTCAGAGATGGGGAACGGGTCGTATTCATGGGGGTTCCTTTCGAGGGCAATTTGAAGCAGGAAAGTCCCTGCTGCCCTTCGGAACTTGCCAAAGTGCGGCTATGAATTGTCCAGAGCCTCGTATTTCCTCACTGCGCCGCGCCGAAAAGAGGGGGGATTTTGGCAAGATCCGATTGGTCCGGACGGCGAAGGAACGGTATTGGTGTGACGGAGGTTGTTCATGGATGGGACCCGCGAGGCACGGCCATTTTCCACGCACGAGGAAAATGGCTCCTGTGTGCGTTGCCTGCCGGACTCCGGTGGCAATGTGCTTCGAGTCGAGTATCGCGGGCGCGTGACGCCGGAAATGATGCGAAGGCATCTCGAGGAACTCGACGGAATCCTGCCTCTGCTGTCGGATGGGTTCGTGGTTCTTACCGACCTGTCCGATCTCGAGCGGATGGACAGCGGATGCTCGAGAGACCTAAGCCGCGTGATGGACGCATATACCTCGCGCCGGATCGCGGCGGTGATCCGAATCATTCCGAATCCGGAGCGGGATATCGGATTCAGCATTCTTTCGCTGTTTCACTACCCCCATAGCGTCCGGATCGTCACCTGCGCGGACAAGGCGGAGGCGGAACGTTGTCTCGAGGAGTGGACGGAAAACGAATGAGTTGAAAAACGAAACGGGCGGGAGTGGATCTCCCGCCCGTCCGATGATTTCGATTGGCTGTGTGCCTAGGCGGCGTTGGCCGGTGTGTCGGCTGCAGCGCCTCCGGCCGCCTCCGCATCGCGATCCTTCATCGCGGCCTTGCGGCTGAGTTTCACGCGGCCCTTGTCGTCCACGCCGATGCACTTCACCCAGACGGCGTCGCCGACCTTCACGACATCCGTGACCTTGTTCACGCGGAAGTCTGCGAGTTCAGAGATATGCACAAGGCCGTCCTTGCCGGGCAGGACCTCCACGAAGGCGCCGAAGTCCTTGATGGAAACGACGGTGCCCTGGAAGGTCTCGCCGATCTCGATCTCCTTGGTCATGCCGTTGATGATCTGCTTCGCACGGGCGAGGCTGTCGCCATTGTTCGAGTAGATGTGAACGGAGCCGTCGTCCTCGATGTTGATCTCCGCTCCGGTCTCCGCGACGATGCCCTTGATGGTCTTGCCACCAGGACCGATGAGCAGGCCGATCTTGTCGGGGTTGATCTTGATCGTTTCGATGCGCGGTGCGTAGGGGCTCAGCTCCGTGCGCGGCTGCGCAAGGATCGACTCCATCACGTCGAGAACCTTCTGGCGGTCGTCACGCGCGCGGTAGATCGCCTCGGCCATGAGGTCGAGCGGGATGCCGGGGAGTTTGAGGTCGAGCTGGAAGCCGGTCACGCCATCGCGGGTGCCGCAGAGCTTCCAGTCCATGTCACCGAAGTGATCTTCGCTGCCGATGATGTCGGTGAGGAGGGTGTAGCGGGCGAGCTGGTCGCCATTGAACTCGGTCACGAGACCGCAGCTGATGCCTGCAACCGGCTTTTTGATTGGCACGCCGGCATCCATGAGCGCGAGAACGCCGCCGCAGACGGTGGCCATCGAGGTGGAGCCGTTGGACTCCATCACTTCGCTGCTCACGCGGATCGCATAGGGAAACTCGTCGACCTCGGGAATGACGGCGAGAATCGAGCGCTCGGCGAGGGCTCCATGGCCGATTTCGCGGCGGCCAGGGCTGCCGGTGCGGCCCGTTTCACCCACCGAGAACGGCGGGAAGTTGTAGTGGAGAATGAATCGCTTGCTGGTCTCGCCGCCGGTGTAGCCATCGAGTTCCTGCGCTTCGTCTGCGGGAGCGAGCGTTGCGAGGCAGAGGGCCTGCGTCTCGCCGCGGCTGAAGAGGGCGCTGCCGTGGCTGCGAGGAAGAAGGCCCGTCTCGCCACTGAGCGGACGGATCGTCTTTGTGTCACGACCGTCGCAGCGAACCTGCTTGTCGAGAATGCTGATGCGGAACGCCTTCTTCTGCAGATAGTCGAACGCCTGGCTGATCTCGAACTTCGTTGCCTCCGGGAACTTCTCGAGGATGGCGGCGGTCACCTCGTCCTTCAGCGCGCCGACGGCCTTCTGGCGGGCGACCTTGCTGGGAGTGTAGATCGCCGACTCGATGCGGTCGCCTGCGACGGAGTAAGCGATTTCCAGCAGTTCGTCGGGAACGACAAAAAGCGGAGCCTGGCGCTTCGGCTTGCCGGCGGCTGCGGCGAGTTCCTTCTGCGCGGCAACGAGCTTGACGACTTCCGCCTGTGCGAAATGAAGCGCCGCGACAAACTGATCCTCGGGAAGTTCCTCGGCTTCGCCTTCAATCATGATGACGTCGGTCTCGTTGCCGACGTAGACCAGATTGAGGTCGCTGTTCTCACGCTCGCTGTGCGTGGGATTGACGACGAACTGGCCGTCGATGCGGCCGATGCGGACGGCGCCGACGGGTCCGGCAAAAGGGATGTCCGAGACGCACAGTGCGGCGCTCGCACCGTTGATGAAAAGGATGTCGGGATCGACCTCGCCATCCGCGCTCAGGAGCACGCCGATGATCTGCGTGTCGTAGAGATAGCCCTTCGGGAAGAGCGGCCGCAACGGACGGTCCGTCATGCGACAGGTGAGGATTTCCTTCTCGGAGGGACGGCCCTCGCGCTTGAAATATCCGCCGGGGAATTTGCCGACGGCGGCGGCCTTCTCGCGGTAATCCACGGTGAGGGGGAAGAAGTCCTGGCCTTCCTTGACGGTGGTTGCGGAGACGGCGGAAACGAGAACGATCGATTCGCCGGAGCGCACGGTGACAGCTCCGTCGGCGAGCTTTGCCAGCTTGCCGGTTTCAATAAGGATGGGATTGGCGCCCACGTGGGCGGTTACGGAATGAGACATGGGATGTATGGGTGTTCAGGAGGTGCGGCGCCGGGTTTCACTGGTTGGCGTCGCGCGTATGGGTTGAAATGCCAGAAAGCCCCAGCGAACGCGCCGGGGCTTCCGAAAACTGGCATCGGTGATCCGCGTTACTTGCGGAGTTGGAGCTTCTCGAGGACCGTTTGATAACGGTCGGAAGCGGTGCGCTTCAGGTAGTCGAGAAGGCTGCGGCGCTTGGCCACGAGCTTGAGGAGACCGCGGCGGGAGGAATGGTCCTTCGCGTGGGTCTTGAGATGTTCGGTGAGTTCCGTGATGCGCTTCGTGAGGAGCGCGATCTGGACGTCCGCGCTGCCTGTGTCTTTCTCATGGAGGCGGAGTGCGGCGGCCTCTGTCACTTCTGTCTTTGCCATTTATTCAAACTTGATAAGTCCGCGAGAATGCCACGGCTGCCGGTGGTTGGCAAGTGGCATTTCCGGCAAAACAGCCGGTCAAGGCCGCACTTCGCCGATTTCGGCGGGGTGCAGCCCTGATCAAACGGTCTTTCCCGTCGTATTAATCGGTTGCCGTCTCCGTGAGAGCGGGTGCCGCTTCCTTCGGCTCACTGGTGAACACGAGTTTGTCGCCGTCGCGGGTGACCCGGACCGTGTCGTGTTCCTTGATTGCGCCGCGGAGAAGCTCCTCGGCCATGGGATCCTCGAGATAACGCTCGACGGCGCGGCGCATGGGGCGCGCGCCATAAGCGGGATCGTAACCCTTCTCGATGAGGAGCTCGTGCGCCGGCTGGTCGAGTTCGACATGGATCGATTTCGCGCGCAGACGTTCCACGACCTTGCTGACCTCGAGATCGACGATGCGGACGAGATCGGGCTTGGTGAGCGTGTGGAAGACGATGATGTCGTCGAGGCGGTTGAGGAACTCGGGTTTGAAAACCCGCTTCGTCTCCTCGAGGATCTTCTCGCGCATCGTGTCGTAACTGTCGTCGACCTTTGGCGCACCGAAGCCAAGAGATGTCTGCTTCTTGATCAATTCGGCGCCGACATTCGACGTCATGATGATGATCGTATTGCGGAAATCGATCTTGCGGCCGAGTGAATCGGTCACCTTGCCTTCCTCCAGGATCTGGAGCAGGAGGTGCATCACGTCGGGGTGCGCCTTTTCAATCTCGTCGAAGAGCACGACCGAATACGGCCGCCGGCGGACGGCCTCGGAGAGCTGGCCGCCTTCCTCGTAACCGACATAGCCCGGAGGCGAGCCGATGAGCCGGGAGGCGGTGAACTTCTCCATGTATTCGCTCATGTCGAGCTGGATGAGCGCGTCGGGGTCGCCGAACATGAATTCCGCGAGCGTGCGCGCGAGGAACGTCTTGCCGACACCCGTGGGGCCGAGGAAGACGAACGAGCCGATCGGACGACGCGGATCCTTCAGGTCGGCACGCGAGCGGCGCAGAGCCTTGCTGATCGCAACCACGGCCTCGTCCTGTCCGATGACCTTGCCCTTCAACTCGTCCTCCATGGCGAGGAGCTTCTGGGTTTCCTTCTGCTCCATGCGTCGGAGCGGGACGCCGGTCCATTTCGAGAGGACGTGCATGATGTCCTCATCGGTGACGATGACCTCCTTCTCCTCCTTCGCCTTGCGCCATTCGGCAAGGACGTTGTCGAGCTTGTCCTTGGCCTGCTTCTCGGCGTCACGAAGTGCGGCCGCGCGCTCGAAGTCCTGCGCCTTGATGGCGCTTTCCTTGTCGCTCTTGATCTGTTCGATTTCGGCCTCGATGTCCTTGACGTTCGGCGGACGCGTCATTGCCCCGATGCGGGCGCGGGCGCCGGCCTCGTCCATGATATCGATCGCCTTGTCCGGCAGGAAACGGCCGGTGAGATAGCGGTCGGAGAGTTTGGCGGCGGACTCGATCGCCTCGTCGGTGATCTTCGCCTTGTGGTGCGCCTCGTATTTCGGCCGGATGCCCTTGAGGATCTGGATCGTCTGATCGACCGTGGGCGGCTCGACCTTCACGGTCTGGAAGCGCCGTTCGAGCGCGGAGTCCTTCTCGATGTATTTGCGGTATTCGTTGAGCGTCGTCGCGCCGATGCACTGAAGTTCACCGCGGCTGAGTGCGGGTTTGATGATGTTGCTCGCATCCATCGCGCCCTCGGCGGAGCCGGCGCCGACGATCGTGTGCAACTCGTCGATGAAAAGGATGACGTTCTTCGCCTTGCGGATTTCGTCCATCACGGCCTTGATCCGCTCTTCGAACTGGCCGCGATACTTGGTTCCGGCAACCATCAGGGCCAGATCAAGCGTAATGACCCGCTTGTCGCGCAGAAGTTCGGGGACATTGCCGGCGATGATTTCCTGGGCCAGGCCTTCGGCGATGGCCGTTTTTCCAACGCCAGCCTCGCCGATGAGCACGGGATTGTTCTTCGTGCGGCGGCAGAGGATTTGAATGACGCGCTCGATCTCGTCGGACCGGCCGATGACTGGATCGAGCTCGGCTTTGCGGGCGAGTTCGGTCAGGTCGCGGCCAAACGCGCGCAGGGCCGGCGTCTTGCCGTCCTTCTTGCCGCCGGGTTCGGCGGGCACGGCATCGCTTCCTTCCTCCGCGGAGAAATTCGGATCGAGTTCCTTGAGGATTTCGTTGCGGGTGCGCTCGATGTCCACCTCAAGGCTCTTGAGCACCCGGGCTGCGACTCCTTCACCTTCGCGCAGAAGGCCGAGGAGGATGTGTTCCGTCCCCACGTAGGAATGCTGCAGGGCCTTCGCCTCCTTGCTGGCAAGGGCGAGCACCTTCTTCACCCGCGGCGTGTAGGGGATGTTCCCCACCATCTTTGTCTCGGGACCGGAGCCGACCTGCTTCTCAACCTCCATGCGCACGGTCTCGAGATCGAGCCCCATCTTCTGGAGCACGTTGACGGCAACGCCCTGGCCGAGCTTGATGAGGCCGAGCAGGAGATGCTCGGTGCCGACGTAGTTGTGGTTGAAGCGATCGGCTTCCTTGCGGGCAAGGGCGAGCACTTGCTGGGCGCGCGGCGTGAAATTATTCATCATCGGGTTCCTTTGGGGCTTCCGCCGCCTTCAACCTTGTGAGGTTCGGTTTTGGAAGCTTCTTCAGTTTCGCTCGGATCAATGAAGCCCGCAAGGTGTCGCGCGCTTCTGCAGTCATTTTCTGGCCATGCGCGCCCTTTTGCAAATGGGCCGGCTGGGTTTCGATGAACAGCTCGTCGATCATCACCCGGGTTGTGTCCGGAAAAAGGCCGAGATCGACTCCGAGCTTGATTACGGAAAGAAGGTTCAAGGCCTCCTTGGAGGCCATGCTGTGGGCGTGCGAAAGGATGCCGTAGGCGCGGCCGACCTGGTCGAGCAAGGTGGTGAGCCGACGCTCGACGAGGACCTGGCGGGAGTTTTCCTCGTGCTCGACGATGTGTTCGATCACCTTCGTGAGCCGCTCGATGATCTGCTCCTCACTTTCTCCGAGGGTGGTCTGATTCGACACCTGGAAGAGGTTGCCCATCGCCTCGGTCCCTTCGCCATGGAGGCCGCGAACGGCGAGCCCGATCTTGTTCACCGAGTTGATGATCTTGTTGATCTGGTCGCTCATCACGAGGCCGGGCAGGTGGAGCATCGCGGAGGCGCGCATGCCCGTTCCGACATTCGTCGGGCAGGCGGTGAGAAAGCCCAGCTCGTCGTGAAAGGCAAAATCAAGCCGGTCGCCAAGTTCGGTGTCGCAACGGTCGACCATCCGGTAGGCTTCCTGAAGCTGCAGTCCGCAGCGGATCGCCTGCATCCGGAGATGGTCTTCCTCGTTGATCATGAAGCTGAGAGTCTGCTCCGCGTTCATGACCACGGCGCTTCCGGCGCCCTTGGCGGCATGTTCGCGGCTGATCAGATGCCTTTCCATGAGCACCTGCCGTTCCAGTGCCGTGAGTTCGGTCAGATTTTGGGAATATGCGTCGCGCATTTCCGGCAACGCCTCGACGGCGGGTCGGATGAGTTCCAGCGTTTCGAGCCGTTCGGCACGCTTGGCCCAGCCGGGAAACGGGGTGCGCGTGAGGTTCCGCGCCAGACGGATGCGGCTGCTGACGACGATCTGGCGATGCGGACCATCGCCGGAAAGCCATTCCCCGGGGCACGCGAGTATTTCCGTGAGCTTCATGGCGACAGCTCCATCTCGATCTGCCGGATCTGGTCCCGGATGCTGGCGGCGCGCTCGTATTGCTCGGCGGCGACAGCCTCGTCGAGATCCGCCTGCAGCGTTTTGATTTTCATCGTGAGCTCCCGCTTGACGCGCTGGTGACCCGGGACCTTGCCCACGTGCGTGGTGCCCTTGTGCATGTTTGCCAGCATCGCGGAAAGTCCCTCCGCGAACGCGGTGTAGCACTCACTGCAGCCGAGGCGGCCGGTCTTCTTGAAGTCGGCCTGTGTGAAGCCGCAGACCGGGCATTTGCGGGCGGCCGGGCTTCGCTCGAGCTGTTGTGCGGTGCCGAGGCCGAGAAGCACGTCGGCGAATTCGAAAGCGGTCGGATCGTCGATGTGTTTGGCTTTCGAGCAGGATTCGCAGAGGTTCACCTTCTGCATCTTCCCCTCGACAATCTGCGTGAGGAAGACGGTCGCGTCCTTCTCGCCACAAACGTCGCACTGCATGCTTAATCAATCACAGTGCCGGTCGTTTGTGTCAACTCGTGGAAGCGTGTCATCAAGCGTTTCGTCACGGGTCCGGGACGGCCGTCGCCAATGGAACGCCGGTCGAGGGTGACGACGGGAATGATCTCCGCCGCCGTGCCGGTGAGGAAGCACTCGTCGGCCGTGAAGATGTCGTAACGTGTCATGTCGGGCTCCGAGATCGGAATGCCGAACTCGGCCGCCATTTCGAAGACGACTCCGCGGGTGACGCCTGCGAGTGCGCCGGAGGAAATCGGCGGAGTGTAGATCGCGCCGCGTTTCACGATGAAAATGTTGTCCCCGGTGCACTCGGCGACCATGCCCTGTTCGTTGAGCATGAGACCTTCGCCGGCTCCGGCGTTGGCTGCCTCGATCTTCGCGAGCACGTTGTTGAGATAGTTCAGCGACTTCACCATCGGGCTGAGCGCGCCGTGGGGGATGCGCCGCGTCGCGCATGTGACGACCATCAGGCCGTTCGCATACATCTCCTCGGGGTAGAGCGTGATCTTCGAGGCGATGATGATGATGGTCGCCTTGGGACAAAGGGCGGGATTGAGTCCGAGGTCGCCGTCACCGCGGGTCACAACGAGCCGGACGTAGCCGTCGGAGAGTTCATTGCGGCGGATCGTCTCGAGGGTTGCTGCGGTCAGCGCGGCCTTGTCGAGCGGAATGGAAAGGCAGATCGCGCGGGCGGAGTCGTAGAGACGGTCGATGTGCTCCTCGAGCCGGAAGACGCGGCTGTTGTAAAAGCGGATGCCCTCGAACACGCCGTCGCCATAAAGCAGGCCGTGATCGAAGACGGAGATCTTCGCGTCCGTCCTCTCGTAAAACTCGCCGTCGATATAAACCTTCATTGGAAACAGGATGCCCGCTGTTTCGCGGGACGGCGAATATGCACGCCGCCCGGTGTCCTGACAAGATGGGCGTTTGTTAATCGCGAGGGGCGCGCGGCCGCGCGAATTCCTCGATCGCCTTCAGCAGTGCGTCGCGGCGGAGCGGTTTGCTGAGATAGCCGTCCATTCCCGCGGCCAGGCATCGCTCACGATCGCCGGTCATTGCATTGGCGGTGAGTGCGACCACCGGGAGTCGTGGACGATTCTCCGCCTGCTCGATTTCCCGGAGGCGCCGTGTCGCATCGAGGCCGTCCATTCCGGGCATCTGCACGTCCATCAACACGAGATCAACCCCGCCTTTTTCGAGTTCGTCGAAGCATTCGGCCGCACTTTGAGCGGTGATGGCTTGTGCTCCGAGTTGCTGGAGCAGCAGGGACGTGAGCCGGCAGTTCAGCGCATTGTCGTCCACCACGAGCACCCGCGGTGGCGGTCCGGAAATCGCGATGTGCAGGTCGTTTCGCGGTTCGTCGCCCATTTCCCGGCGCTCCTCGTCGGTGATCGGTTCGTTCGGAATTTCGAGAACGAATTCCGAACCCTCCGCCGATGTCCTTGCAAGCACGAGGCTGCCGCCGAGCAGGCCGGCCAGCCGCTGGCTGATCACGAGTCCCAGGCCGGTGCCGCCATAGCGGCGGGTGGTTGACGAGTCCGCCTGGGAGAATGGCTTGAACAATCGCTCGCGTTCGGACTCGCCAATGCCGATGCCGGTGTCGGCAACCGAAAACCGGATGCGCGCGCCGGCGTCCGCGAGCGACAGGGTTACGACGATCGACCCTTCGTCCGTGAATTTCACGGCGTTGCCGACGAGGTTAATGAGGATCTGGCGCAGACGCGCGGGGTCGGTCCGCGCAAAGGTGGGAATTCCGTCGCCGATCCGGCAGTCGAGTGTCAGATCCTTCGCGCCGGCGGCCGGAAAATACATGTCGAGCACCTCGCGGACACAGGCAACGAGGTTGGTGGGCCGGAACTCGACCTCCATGCGGCCGGATTCGATTTTCGTGAAGTCCAGGACGTCGTTGATGACGACCAGCAGCGCGTCGCCGCTGCGCTTGATGGTGAGGAGATAGTCCCGCTGGGTCTGGGTGAGTGGAGTGCCGAGCATGAGGTCCGCAAAGCCGAGCACGCTGTTGAGCGGGGTGCGGATCTCGTGGCTCATCATTGCGAGGAAGCTGCTCTTTGCGAGGTCTGCGGCCTCCGCCGCGTTCTTTTGCAGGACGAGTTCCTCCTCGTAGGCGCGGTGTTTGGTGATGTCGAGCGAGGCGCCGCGGAACCCGGTGAGAACGCCGTGGGAATCGAAGTTCGGCACGCCGCTGACGCTGACCCAAAGAATCTGGCCATCGGCACGGAGGATGCGGTGCTCGAAACCGCGGAACGTGGCCCCGCGGGCGACGATGGCATTCGAGGTTGCAAGAAATTCCTCCCGGTCGGCTTCGGGCACCCATTCGATCGGGTTGTGCCCGATCACGCTCTCGGGCGGCCTGCCGAAAACCTCGCGCACGCGGGGGGACACGTAGGTGTATCGGCCCTCCTGATCGACCTCCCAGATGAATTCTCCGATCGACTCGCTGACGTCGCGGAAGCGGCGTTCGCTCTCGATGAGCTGGAGCTGGGCGACTTTTCCGGGGGTGATGTCGTAGCACGCGACCAGGAGCACGGTGCGGTCCTGCAGCGTCGTGTGACGCAGGAATACGTCGCAATCGACCTGCGTGCCGTCGGGTCGCTGGAACATCCACTCGAACTGACAGGAGCCATGCTCCATCGCGTCGAGGACATGGCGCGACCATTCTTCGGCGGAAATGTCTCTCGATCGCTGTCGCCTCGGCCACAGTTTCCAGATCGGCATGTGGAAAAGCTCCTGCGGGGACTGTGCGCCGAGGAGGGATGCAGCGGCGGGGTTTGCGTTGATGACCTCGTCCCCGTCGAAGATCATGTGGGCCATCGATGTTTCCTCGAAGAACAGCCGGAGCGTTTCCTCGGCGTTTCGCCGCTGGGTGATATCGATAAGTGACCCCACGAGAAACCGGCGGTTGTCGTGCAATCGCACCGCGCGGCTGCGGTCAAACAGCCAGACGGTCCGGCCATCATCGTGTTTCACGCGATACTCGATTTCCATCGCGCCGTCGCTGGAGGCTGCCTCGCGAAGGGCGGCGATGTAGAGGAGCTGGTCATCGGGATGAATGCGGGAGATCCAATCGCTTCTCGGCTGGCCATCGGGCGGAGGCTCGAACCCGAGAAGCTGCCGGGTGTTCGCGCGCCAGTGAAAGAAGCCAGCTTGGATATCGAACCGGTAGACAACCTCTCCGAGCGAAGCGAACGTCGCGTTCTCGATCTGTCGGGTCTCCTCGAATTCGCGCACCGCAACCGCCGAGCGCGATCGCACACGCCATACCACGCCGCCGGTTGCAAATCCGAGCGCCAGTCCCAGCAGGGCGGTGATCCAAAGGGACTCCCGGATCGTGCGGATGCGCACATGGAGGTTTTCAATATCGCTTTCGATCCCGACGGCGGCAAGTGGATGGTCGCCCTCCCGGATCACCGCAAATCCCGCGGCATCCAGCCCGGAGGCAACCCAGTGATGCGCGCCGCGATGCTGGAGAAAGTGTGCTGCCGCGCGATGTGCCAGGGCCGGCAACGGCCGGGCATTTTCGGTGTCGGAGAGCAGCTCCGGACCCGACTCGCTGATTGAGAACGAGTAGATGCGCCGGACGTGCCTGTCGTTGTCCCGGACGAACTTCAACATCGTGGCGAACTCGCTGCTTGCTCTCGCCCGGTGATCGGGGTCGCTTGTGCGCAACATCGCGCGATGGAGATTCCGGCCGAGTGCGGCGACCCGCGTGGCAAGCTCCGCGAGGTGGTGCTGCTCGTCAGCGATCTTTTCGCGACAGGCGCGATCGTAGACGAGATAGGCACCGAATGCGATCGACAGGGCAACTGCGACACCGGCGAAGATTGCCTCCCGGAGAGGGCGAATCGCCTGCTTTTGACCGTTCGGCGGATCGTCCCGCTTCGATGTTGAAAAACCCACGTCTGGCGCACAACGTAACGACCGGCACTCGGACTGTCCATTTCATGAAAATTCGTTTTCGCATTCTCGCCGCGCTCGCCCTCCTCCCACTTGCTCTGCCGGCGCAGGAGGCTCCTACGATCACCATCCGCAAGACCGACTCGATTGCGCTCGCCGTGCAACCGGTCGCAGGCGCGGGGGGGGAGACCGTGACCTCCGTCCTCAGGAACGACCTTGCGGTCTCCGGATGGTTCTCGATGGGGGATGCCGGAGCGGCGTCCTATGTCGTCTCCGGGACGATGAGCGGCGGCGGACTCTCAGGTGTGGTCAAGGACCGCGCCGGAGGTGTCGTCCTTTCCAAGAGCTACAGCGGGACGCCGCGCGCGATGGCGCACGCCTTTGCCGATGACATCGTGGAGACGGTTGCGGGACAGACAGGGATTGCATCAACGCACATCGCCTTCGTCGCGACCCGGACGGGGAAAAAGGAGATTTATCTCGCCGACTACGACGGCGCGAACGTCCGGCAGATCACGAACGACGGGGTGATCAGTGTTGCCCCTGCGCTCTCGCCCGACGGTCGGAAGCTTGCCTACACCGGTTATCAGAGCGGCTACGCGGACATCTACCTGGTCGATATCATTACCGGAGCCCGTAATCGCATCGTCAAGTTTCCCGGCACGAATTCCGGTGCCGCCTTCTCGCCGGACGGCGGGCGCATCGCGTGCACGATCAGCAAGGACGGCAACCCGGAACTTTACGTCGTTGCCGCCAACGGCTCCGGTGCGAAGCGATTGACCCGCACGCGGGGTGTCGAGTCCTCGCCCTCGTGGTCGCCGGACGGATCGGAGATTGTGTTCTCCTCGGACGAGGGGGGGAATCCGCGGCTTTTCCGGATCTCCTCCGGAGGTGGCACCCCGCGTCCGGTCAGCACCGGTCACAGTTTTTGCACCGAGCCGAGCTGGTCGCCGGATGGGAGAAAGATCGCATTTACTGTGCGAAACAACGGGATTGCCGTGACGGACCTGTCCAGCGGGTCGACCCGGATTGTCGCCTCGAGCGGAGAGGACCCGGTCTGGGGGGCTGACTCGCGGCACTTGATTTACAGCACCGGCTCCGCGCTCATGCTGCTCGACGCGCAGACCGGAAAATCGACGCCGATTGTGACCGGTCTCGGCAAGGTCTCGGAGCCGACGTGGTCCCGCTGACGCGACCCCGCATGCGGCGAGAGTTGGGAGTTGAGAGTTCCCGGGAGATGCGATTGGATAGCCGGATGAAGCAGCTCTTCCTTTTCGGTTTTGCGGTTTGCACGGCGGTCGCGTTGTCCGCGTGCGGTGGGAAAAAATCCGGCGAGGAGTATGTCGGTGTCGACGGAGACTATGTCACGGGAATGCCTCTGCCGGATCGCGTCGATGGAGCCAACTTCTTTGGCGGAACGGTGAATCGCAGCCAGTTCGAGCCGGTTTATTTCCCGTATGATGGCTTCACAGTTTCGGATTCGGAATTGATCAAGCTCGAGACGGTCGCCGCGTCGCTCAAGAACATGAGCAACGACATCATCATCGCCGGCTTTACCGACGAACGCGGCACCGAGGAATACAACCGCGGCCTTGGAGAGCGTCGTGCCCAGGCGGTGCGAGAGCAGTTGATCGCGATGGGAATCTCCGGAAACCGCATCCAGACGGTGAGCTTCGGCGAGGAAATGCCGGCCGATCCCGGCAGCGGCGAGGCGGCATGGGCAAGGAACCGCCGCGCCGAGTTTGGCGTGATCAAATAACGGCCGGGAGTTTGTGGCCGTTCCTCTCCTTGATCTGACGCGGCAATACGCGCAGATCCGTGATGCCGTCCTCCACGAGGTTGACGGCGTGATTTCCTCGCAGCAGTTCATTCTCGGCCGAAAGGTCGAGGAGTTCGAGGCGGCGGTTGCCGGGTATGTCGGCTGCGGCCATGCGGTCGGCATGTCGTCGGGCACGGACGCGCAACTCGCCATCCTGATGGCGCTCGGCATCGGCGCGGGCGATGCGGTGATCACGACGCCCTACACGTTTTTTGCGACCGCGGGGTGCATCCACCGGGTCGGCGCGGAAACCGTGTTCGTGGATGTCGACCCGTCGACGTTGAACATGGATCCGGCCCGTCTGGCCGAGTATCTGTCGGAACAATGCCGGCCCGATGACGACGGAGTGCTCCGAACCCGCCGGGGAAACCGGGTGCGTGCGGTGGTGCCGGTTCACCTCTTCGGCCTCTGCTGCGACATGGACGCAATCTGCAGGACGGCGCAGGAGCACGGGCTCGTCGTGATCGAGGACGCCGCGCAGGCGATGGGGGCGGAATATCCCTCGCATCGCGGCGCGATCCAGGCCGGAGCGATCGGGAACTTTGGTTATTACAGTTTTTTCCCGGCGAAGAATCTCGGCGCCTTTGGAGATGCCGGGCTTTCGACCTGCGCAGATGCGGCACATGCTGAAGCGCTGCGGCTCACTCGAAATCACGGGATGGAGCAGCGGTATTATCATCGCTCGGTCGGGGGAAACTTCCGGATCGACGCGCTTCAGGCGGCGGTCCTCCATGTGAAGCTTGCGCATCTTGACGAGTGGAATGCCTCGCGCGCGCGCAATGCCGACCGCTATGCGGAAGCTTTTGATGCGGCGGAGCTCGGCGAGCTTGTCACTCCTCCCACGCGGCCGTATCGCGGGCAGGTGAAGAGCGATCATATCTTTCACCAATACGTCGTGAGGGCGGAACGACGGGACGCGCTTGCGGCGCATCTTGTTGAACGCGGCATCGGCCACGGCATCTACTACCCGGTGCCCCTGCACCTGCAGGAGTGCTTCGCGTATCTCGGATACCGGGAGGGGGATTTTCCCGTGTCGGAACGTGCCGCCCGCGAGACGATCGCGCTGCCGGTGTTTCCGGAGTTGCGCGAGGACGAGCTCGCCGAGGTCGTGGACGCGATTGCGTCGTTCTATCGTTGATTGCTGCGCGGTGCGGCGCCGCTTGGCGGCGCGGGTTGCATGGCTCGCTGCAATCGGGATTGCGCGCGCCGCTCTCCGTAGCTCAGGAGCGTTTTCACTTCCGGAAATGAGCGTTCCACGGCCGGGCGTGCGCGTTCGAATTCCCGGAGCGCCGCCTCGCTTTCCCCGGTCTCCGCGTAGATCAGACCGCGGTAGAGGGCGCGGTCGGGATGGTTGGCGGCATCCGGCTGCATGCGCTCGAAGATTTCTGCCGCGTCGCGGAACCGGCCCGCGCGGTAGAGTGCCATCGCGCGGGTCGTGAGAAGCTCGGGGTTCTGGGGATCGCGCGCAATGTATCGCTCCGACTCCGCGAGATTGTCCGCGGGGTTTCCGTCTCCAAGCAGCAGGCGAGCGTGGAGGGCGCCGTTTGCGGCGGACAGGTTTCCCGGTTCCACGGCAACCAGACGATCGAGTGCACGCTGAAACGCCTTCAAATCAAGGGTGCGCTGGTAATACGAAGCGAGGTTTCGCAGCGGGACGGGATCACCGGGACGGAGTGCCGCATCACGCTCCAGAGCTGCGGCGACCGCCATCTGCCAGTCGAAGCGGTTTGCAATCGCTGCGACGATCTCCATCTCCGGGCCGGGGCGGTCGATGCCATCGAGTGTGGAAGTCCATTCCTCCAGAGCCTTCGTGGGATCTGCGGAATGGCCTTTTGCGATTTCAATGAGCCGGGGAAGGAGGTCGGGCAACCCTGCGAACGCACCCGACGCCTCGACGCTGGAGATGAACGCCGGCCAGTTCGTGTCGGAAAGCGCGATGTCCGCTTCGAGCAGACTGACCTGCTCCCGGGGCACTCCGTTGTTGAGAAGGTGCTGTGTCCAGTTCCATGCGATGGCGCCGCGGTCCCGCGCGAGCAGGTATTCCACCAGAGCCCGGGGATGGCCTTCGCTTTTCAGGGCGTGATCGCCAACCGTCCGCACCGCGCCGTCGAGGTCGGGGGCATTCCAGTCGATCAAAGTGCCCAGGGCGTTGAGTCGGAACAGGAATGGCGCGGTCGGATCCTCGATGATGCGTCGGGCGACATCGATGCCACTGACGCGCAGCTTTTCCTCCCGATATCCGCGCAGAAGTGCCCGCAGAGCCGGGAGGCGGATTTCGTCCGATGTATCCCTGGTGAGCTCCTCCAGCAACTGGCGGCCCTGGAGTTTCTGCGTTTCATCGCCCACGTCCAGTGCGAGAAGTGCAAGTCCGAGACGGGACTTGGGTTCCTGCGGAGCAGCCGCGAGCGCCCGGTGAAGCGTCGATCGGGCGGCATCGCGCCGTCCGGCAAGGACCAGCGCCGATCCGCGCGTGATCTGCATTTCCGGGCGTGCGGCGACATCCGCCGGCGCCTGTTGGAAAATCTTGAGAGCTCCGGTCGTATCACCGTTCTTGATCGCCGCCTCCATTGCGCCCATCCACCCGTCCATGGAATTGGGATCCAGTTCCGTGACCTTTTCCCACAGCGCGACCGTGTTGCCCGCCTCGCTCTGGTCCGCAAAGGTGGCGAACTCCCGCCATTCGTCGGCTTTCGTGGATTGCCGGAGCGCCCGTCCGTAGGCCTTGAGCGCCGCAGCCACGTCGCCGGCCTTCGCATACTGCCGGGCCGCCCGAAGCGTATTGGCCTGTTTCCACTGGCGCAGAAGCGGTCTCGCCGTCAGTGCCAGCGGGGCAAGAACCGCGGCCACCAGGACGAGCCAGATCCCGATTTTGTTCGGCCAGGACAGCGTCCGGTAGCGCTCACGGATGAAAACGCGGCATTTCTTGGAAAATGGAAGCTCGTCAAAGACGGCAGGCTGGGTGGGGGCGCTGCTGTTTTTGCGAGGTTGCAGATCGTTGCTCATGAATCACTGGATCCCGGCGCGCTGCGATCCCTCGACGTGCACGAAGAAACAAACGTTCCGGGGCGGAAAGTCCGGGGGGAAGCGTTCGCAAGATTTCAGCATTCGGCAATCCGAAATTCGTGGACGGGCTCTATATGGGCAAAGGGAGGGTGACCTGCATGCTTTGGGAGTCCGTCACGTGCGGTGCGTCCCGTCGTCCGCCTGGCTGGAATTCAAAGAGAGGCGTTCCCGCCAAACGCGTCGTCCGCCGTTGTCTGCGGAGGATTGCCGGCCGCGGCAGCTTCAAGAGCGCGGGCGCGGAAGGCGATGACTTCCGGAAACAACGTGGCGTCTGCGCCCGAGGCGGATTGCAGGATCTCCATGGCCTCTGATCCGCGGCCAAGGGCGGCAAGAGTCATGCCGTAAAAGATGGCGCGTTCGGGATCTTCCAGCGCCTCAGGTTTCATGGATCCAAAAACTTCGGCCGCCTCCTCGAGCCGGTCTGCGCGATAGAGCGCGAGAGCGAGGGTGGTGGCCGATTCCGGATCCCCGGGGCTCGTGCGGGCGAAATCCTGCGCCTCCGCGAGGTTGGCCTGCGGGTTTCCCACGGCGAGCACAAGGCGGCAGTGGAGGGCGAGGTTTCGCAATTCGGCGTTCCCGGGCTCCGCGCCGAGCCGCTGGTTGATCACCGCAAACATACCCGGCAGATCCCGCCGGTTCTTGTGAAACGCAATCAGTTCGTCGAAGACCTCCGCATTGGTGGGATCCAGTTCCAGAGCCCGACGTTTGGTGACGATCCATGCGTCGTCCCAATTCATCCCCCGGGCGACGCGTGCCGCCACATCGAGGAGTTCCCCGGATTCATGGACCTGCCGGAGGGCGTTTTTCCACCGGTCGAGTGCGAAATCCGGTCGTGTGGCGCGGAAGGTTTGGGCCGAGAGCAGCATGCGCGCGAGCTGGGGATCGGCAAGTCCGGAATCCGCAAGATGCAGTTCGAGAGCCTTCCAGTCGCCGGCGTGCAGGCTGGTCTCGACGGCGAGCCGGGCGGTCACCTCCACCGGATCTCCTTCACGGGCCACCAGCCACTTCGTGGCGAAATACTCGTTGTCGGTTTCCAGGAGCAGCCGCAGCAGCTGGACGCTGTGTTTGGGATCGCTCTCGGCGGCGCTCTGCAATTCCGGAAGGATGGCATGCGCCGTCCCGGCGTCTGCTGCCAGAAGCACTTTAAAGGCCGTGAGCCGGTCGTCGAAAGAGGCGTCCTCCGAACGGGCGAGTTTCCCGGCGGCGGTGGCAAGCTCTTCGCCGGATGCCGAGTCGACGATCGCACGGAGAGCGGGAATGCGAATGTGCCTGTCGGAAGACTCCGAAAACCGCTCGAGTGCGGTCCGCGCGGCCGCGCGTTCGTTGGAATCTCCAACCTTGGAACCGATGATGGCGAGCTTCAGTGCCGTGACTTCATCCGACGTTCCCGCAGCCGCCGAGGCCTGACGGAATGCAGTGGCGGCCTGCTCGTCCCTGCCAAGCAGGAGAAAGGCCTCTGCGCGGAGGGTGAGAACGCGAGGGTCTTTTCTAACCTCTTCCGGCATCGCGGCGATCGCGGCCAGGGCATCTGCCGGTTTGCCGGTTTCGAGAATCGTGTTTGCGTAACCGGTTTGCAGGTCGGGGTCCTGAGGATTCAGCGCGACGGTGCGACGCCAGATCGACGTGGCGTTTTCCTCCCCGGCGTCCGTGGCGAAGCGGGCATATTCGACCCAGCGCTCGACGGCTGTCGACCCCTTGGTGGCCTCCCGGAAGGCGCTTCCGGCCGTCGCGAAGTCTCCCTTTTCCCACGCATCCAGCGCGGTGTTGAATGCCTGCTTTTGCTTCCACTCCGCGAGGAAGGGCTTTGCGAATGGCGCCAGCGGGGCAAGTGCAAGCCCGAAGACGATGGCCCCGAGCACGAGCTTGTTGGGAAGGGAAAGGTCCCGGTATTCCACGACGAAAACCACCCACGCCCGCTTCCAGAAGGGCAGCTCATGGAAGTCGGTTGGCTCGTCGGAGACGGCGGGTTTACGCATAGAAGAAATAGACAGTGATTCTCGAAAGAGATGCCACGGAACGTCCACTAAAGCACAAAATGTGCCTCCGAAAAGAGAAAGTGTGCGTTCTTGGGAAGTTTCTCTGCAACAAAATAATCTGTAAGCGAATCGTGTTCGCCGCAGGAAGCGGGCGAATCAGAGGACCTCGCTGGCGAACGCCCTGGCTTCCGCGTCAGCGGCGAGGAGGGCATCGAGGTCGGGATGTTCGACGACGGGGTGCGAACGCATGCACTGCTCCACCACATCGGCGATCCTCGGAAACGGAATTTTTCCCGCCAGAAACGCCTCCACGGCAACCTCGTTGGCGGCATTGAGCACACCGGGCATCGTTCCACCGGCCTGCACCGCCATTCGTGCAAGGCGCAGTGCCGGAAAGGCGTCCTCGCGAGGCGCCTCGAAATCGAGCCGGCCCAGCGCGGCGAGGTCGAGCGGGGCGAGGTCGCCCCGCACCCGCTCGGGCCAGGTGACCGCATATTGAATGGGAAAACACATGTCGGAGCGGCTGAGCTGGGCGAGCATCGAGCCATCCACGAACTCGACCATCGAGTGAATCGTGCTCTGGGGATGGATCACCACGTCGATCCGCTCCATTTCGACATCGAACAGCCAGCGGGCCTCGATCATTTCGAGCGCCTTGTTGAACAGGGTGGCCGAGTCGATGCTGATCTTGCGTCCCATGCTCCAGGTCGGATGGCGCAGCGCCTGATCGGGAGTGACCTGCGCGAGGTCGGCGGCCGGTGTGGTGCGAAAGGGGCCGCCGGAGCAGGTGAGGACGAGACGCCGCACGTGGGCGGGATTGCGCCCTTCGAGACACTGAAAAATGGCGTTGTGCTCGCTGTCGATTGGCAGCACACGGACCCCGCGCCGTCGGGCGGCCTCCATTACGATCTCGCCCGCAAGCACGAGGATCTCCTTGCTCGCGACCGCGATGTCCTTTCCGGCTTCAATGGCGGCGAGCGCCGGTGCAAGGCCCTCGGTGCCGACGATGGCCACCAGCACGAGGTCGGCTTCCGGCATGGTGGCCAGTTCGACCAGCTGTTGCGCGCCATCCGGCTCAGCGGAGCAGACGATGCGGGCGCGAGGAAACTCCGCTGCCGCGGCGTCGAGACCCTCGCGGTCCCTGTGGCCGGACATGCCGACGATTTCCATGCGATCCGGCAGGGATCTTGCGACCTTTCGCGCGCTCCGGCCGATCGAGCCCGTGGCTCCGAGGATGACGACCCGCTTCATTCGATCTTCAAAACGAGGCGCATGTAGAAATAAAGCAGCGGTGCCGAAAAGAGCAGGCTGTCGATGAGATCGAGGGTGCCGCCGATGCCCGGCAGCACGCCGCCCGAGTCCTTGATTCCGGTGCTGCGCTTGACGATGGACTCCGCGAGATCGCCGATGACCGCTGCGAATCCCAGGCCGATGGCCAGAACAATGACGTCTCCGAGCCGGAAGGCGGGAATCTTCTCCGGCGCCACCCAAAACAGAATGCCCGCCGCCAGCAGCGAGGCGAACAACGCACCGCCGAATCCCTCCCATGTCTTCTTCGGACTGATGTGCGGCACCGACGGATGCCTGCCGAACAGACTGCCGAAAACATACGCGCCCATGTCGCTGAACTTCGTCACCATCACGAGGAACAGCACATAGAACTGTCCGGTGGGCTCTCCTTCGAGCGTGCGTGGCGGAAGGAAGAGGATCTTCGTGATGAAGCTGAACATCCACGGGATCCACAGCAGCCCGAAGAGCGTGTAGGCCATCGTCTGCAGTGGTTCGCGCTCGTGGATCGGGACGAACATCTGCCGCGCGAACATCACGACGACGAAGAGGACAAGGATTGCGAGTTCGAAATCCATCGAACGGGCCGTGCCCACCGTGCTTGCGTAATAAAAGCTGCCGCAGAGAAACACGGTCGCGCAGATCATTCCCGTGAGCTGGAAGTTCGGGATGCCGTCCTTGTCCAGCATGCGGAAGTATTCCCAGAGCGAGGCAAGCGCCATGCCCGCGATGACGAGGAAGAAGGCCCACTCGCGTCCCGAGAAGATCGCTGCGAGGATCAGCACCCACAGCGAGACCGTGCTTCCCAAGCGGAGGAAAAATGTGGCACGGGAGGAACTCATCTGCGGGCGAAATGCGCTAAATTCCAGGCCGCGCGGCTGCATGGCAAGCCGCGATTCGCCCAATCCGGACACGGCGCCCGGCTTGTTGCCGTGGCAAGGCATTTTTCGTTTCCGCGGCGGCGGTGAACCTCGTAGCCTGCGCGCATGGCGAAATCCGAGACGGCAGTTCAGACCGATGACAAGGTGCAGGCGGCGCGTGCGCGCAACCTCGACCTCGCGATCCAGCAGATCGCGAAGGACTATGGCGACGAGGCAATCCGCAGGCTGGGCGATTCGACGCACTCGCAGGTCGACGTCATTCCCACGGGAAACATTCTCATCGACCGTGCGCTCGGGGTTGGCGGATTTCCCCGCGGCCGCATCATCGAGATCTACGGGCCGGAATCCTCGGGCAAGACGACACTTACGCTGACGGTCGTCGCGCAGGCGCAGAAGCGCGGCGGGCTCGCCGGGTTCATCGATGTCGAGCACGCGCTCGACCCCTCCTATGCTCGCAAACTGGGGGTGAACCTTGACGACCTGCTCGTTTCCCAGCCGAACTCCGGCGAGGAGGCGCTGCGCATTTGCGAAACGCTCGTGCGTTCGAACGCGCTGGACGTGATTGTTGTCGATTCCGTCGCCGCGCTCGTCACGAAGGCGGAACTCGAGGGCGAGATCGGCGAGGCGGTGGTCGGGGCGCAGGCCCGTCTGATGAGCAATGCGCTTCGCAAGCTCACGGCCTTTATTGCGAAGGCGCGCACCGTCGTCATCTTTACGAACCAGATCCGCGAAAAGATTGGCGTCATGTTTGGCAACCCGGAGACGACACCGGGAGGCAAGGCGCTGAAGTTCTATTCCAGCGTGCGATGCGACATCCGCAGGATCGGCGCGATCAAGACGAGCGACGGCACCGTGACGGGCAACCGCACTCGGCTGAAGATCGTGAAGAACAAGGTCGCCGCGCCGTTCACCGAGGCCGAGTTCGACATCATGTATAACGAGGGCATCTCGAGCGCCGGATCGTTGCTAGACCTCGCGGTCGAGAAGAACATCCTCGAGAAGCGCGGATCCTGGCTCAGCTACAAGGGCTCGCAGATCGCCCAGGGCCGCGACGCTGCCAAGGAAATCCTTCGCACGGACGGCGCGCTTGCCGCGGAAATCGAGGAGGCCGTGAAGGCCGCGCTCGACGCGGAGAAGAAGTAGCCGGCCGAGGGCACCTCCGAAGGAGGTTGCATGGCACGGGGATTTGCGTTCGCGAAAAAAATCCCCATGGAAAGGGCGGGATGTTCGTTATCATGGCAATGATGGTGCGTTCTTTCTTCCCCTTCCGCCGCGGATCCGCCGCAGTGATTGCGCTGCTGGCGCTCGCCGCCGGGCAGCTTCTTGCGCAGGCCTCCCGCTACGAGGATCTCAGACAGCAGGCGGCCGCATATTATTCGGAAAAGTCCTACCGGCTCGCGCACGACGCGTGGCGGGAAGCGGCGGAACTCGGCGTGCCTGATGAGGATCGCCGGATTCTCGATTTTTATCTCGCGGATTCGCTCTGGCGTTCCCGACCGGATGCGGAGGAGGTGAAAGCCGCGCGGGCGGAGTTGAAAAAGATCGCGGAGGATGACGGTGCCGGCCCGCTCGCCGCAGAGGCGTGGGAATCGCTGGGCGACTCGTGGCTGGCGATCGAGGGCGATTGGAATCGCGCCTGGTCGGACTACCAGCGTGCGCTGGAGGATTGGGCTGCTTCGACGGACATCGACCGCGCGCGTGCTCGGTATCTTGGAATCGTCTGGAAGGCGACCGGGCCGCCAGGAGACGATTACCGCGTGCGGCGTGTGCCGCTCGAGGTGCTGGCAAATGCGGTGGAGATCGCGACGAGCACGGAGGACCGTGCGCGTGCGCATTTTTTCCTCGGCGTCCGGCTCGGAGCCGGTGACATCTACTCGATCCAGCGGGCGGGATCAGAATTTCAAGCAGCGGTCGATGCCGGCCCTGGCACGGCGGTCTACGAGCAGGCGCTCTTCAAACTGGGCGAATGGCAGGCGAACTACGGCGGGTCGAAATGGAATGCCGACGGCAGTCTTCGGCCCGGGCCGGATTACCAGGCTGCGTTGAAAACGTTCCGTCGATTCGTGAAGGAGTTCCCGGAAGGGAAGTCGAGTTTGTGGTCGGTGGCGAGGGATGAGATCCGGAACATCACCGAACCGGCCCTGACGTTGACGGTATGGCAGCAATGCCTCCCGGGTGCACGGCCGGGGGTTCAGGCGAGCTGGCGCAATGTGGGCGAGGTAACCTTCACGCTCAGCAAGGTGGATCTCGTTGCGGCGTTTCAACCGACCGCGCAAACCCAACCCGGTCAGTGGCTGGACGCGGTGAACGTCGCCTCGGGCGACATGGTGCGGCAGTGGAAGGAGCCTGGGGCCGACTCGCATGTGGCAGTGGGGAAGTCGATCGAACTCGACGCCATCGAGGAGCCTGGAACCTATGTGCTGGAAGCGGCGGCCGGTCGTCGAAAGGCCCGTGCGCTTTTGGTCGTGACGGAGGCGGCGGCCGTTGTGCGACCGGTGGGAAACTCGGCGACCGCGTTCCTTTGCAATGCGCGCACGGGCGCGCGGGCGGAGGGTGACGTCGTTGCGAAGGTCTGGCGGGTGTCACCCGAGGCTGACCGGGGCGACCGCTTTGTCTGGACTTCCGTCGATCCGGCGTCCGTGGATGCAGGGTTGGTGCGCTTCGATTTTCCTCCGGTCGAGGAGTCCTACGAAGGTCTCCTTCTTTTTGCAGGGATCGGCTCGCAACCGGCCGTGGTGGACACGGCGCAGCGGTGGCGGACGACGGATTTCGACGAATGGCGAATACAGGTCTTCACGGATCGTGCGGCGTATCGCCCCGGCGATCGAGTGAGGTGGCGGTTGATCGCGCGGACCGTGAAGGGGGGCGAACTGCTGACGCCCGCCGGGGAGTTGCTGAAGTTTCGGATCGTCGACCCTCGCGGCGAGACGTTTCGCGAAGGAGAGGTGAAACTCACGGAATTCGGTGGAGCATGGGGTGAACTGGAAGTCGGCACGGACGCTCCGCTTGGCGAATTTTCGATCCAGTTTGCCCGAGACGACCGTCCTCTCGGAGGCGACCGTCTGTTCCGACTGGAGGAATATCGGCTGCCCGAATTGAAGGTTGGCGTTTCCGTCGCTGCGGATTCCGGAGTGCGACTCGGTGACGAGTTCGTGGCGGAGGTAAGTGCGGAGTATTATTTCGGAGGCCCGGTTGCAGACGCGCAGGTGACGGTCGTCGTGAAGGAAGGTCCGAATTTCCGGCCGCTTCCGGCCATGGAGGCGCGGGGACGGATCATGCCGCCGTCGTTCCATCCGGAGAAGACGGTGTTGAACGAGACCGTGCGCACGGGGCCGGATGGCCGCGCGCTGGTGCGGGTGCGGACGCCGTTCGACGCGAGCGGCGACCGGCGGTATGTGATCGAGGCGCGTGTGGTCGACGCCTCCGGCAGGGAGGTCGTCGGGGAAAGCTCGATCGTAGTTGCGCGCCAGTCATATTTCGTGGAGCTGACGCCGTCGCGCCGTGTCGGGCAGCCCGGTGACGCGATCCAGGTGGCGATCGCGACGAAGGATGGCAACGATCGAAAGGTTTCGACGAATGGGGTCGTCGTCCTTTCCCGGCAGCGCTGGACGGAGGTCTGGCGTGACCCGCAGGGACACGAGGTGTCCGGCGAGGAACTCGACAAACTGCGCCGGGGGATTTTTCCGCCGACAGGGCAGCCCGGGTGGGTGCTGGTGCGGCAGGAATACGTGAGCGAGGAGATCTCGAGGACGGATGTGTCCACGAATGCGGAGGGCGAGGCGTCGTTTTCGTTCAGCCCTGCGGAGCCCGGCTTTTACCGGATTGCCTGGTCGAGTCCGGATGCCGACGGCCCTCCCGTGACCGGCGAGACCACGGTATGGGTGAGTTCGGCAGCGGGAGGAATGATCGGTTATCGCTCGGGCGGCGTGGAGATCATCGTGGATCCCGAGGCGCCCGCCAAGGGTGGACAGGTTCCGGTGTTGATCACCACGAACACATCGAACCGCGACGTGCTGTTCACGGTGAACGCCGGCAGTGATTTGTTCCGCGCGGAAGTCGTGCACCTCGACGGCGACTCGAAGCTCGTGATGCTCGACAGCGAGGAACGCTTCGTCCCGAACGTGGCAGTGACCGCGGATTCCGTGCTTGGACTGGAGGTGCATTCCGACGTCAAGGAGATCCGGTTTCCGCCGTTCCGAAACACGCTTGCCGTGGAGCTGACGCCGACCCCCGAGCAGGCTGCGCCTGGATCGGATGCGCGCCTGGATGTTGTGGTGAAGGATTGGGAGGGGCGGCCCGTGCGCGGGGAGTTTGCGATCGCGGTCACCGACGAGGCAATCTCCTACATACAGCAGGACTACGCCGGGGATCCTGTGGAGTTCTTTCTCGGTCGGCAGCGGCCGATTGCGTCGCAAATGATGAGTTCCATTTTCGAGCGTCCGTTTCAACGCGGAGAAACGGAGGGAATGGGAGAACCGGCGGCAGGCGGGTTGCTGCACAAATCCTTGGACATGATGGCGTCGAGAAGCTTTGCCTCAGGCATGGCCGTCGAGGCGGCCGCAGATGCCGCGGAAGCGCCGGTCGTGGCCGGGCAGGAAAACGCCGTTCAGGTGCGGACGGATTTCAGTGCGACCGCGTTCTGGCAGCCGGGCGTGGTGACCGATTCCGAGGGAAGGGCGAGCGTCAGTTTCCGCTATCCGGACTCGCTGACAACATGGCGTGTGGTGGCGCGTGGCGCGTCGGCGGAGGCGTCCTTCGGATTCGCAGAGACTGCGACGAAGACGACAAAGCCGCTGATCGCGCGTCTGCAGGCGCCGCGATTTCTGGTGGCGGGTGACACGGTTGAGATTTCCGGAGTGGTGAACAACCGCACCGACGCCGCGCTCGACGCGAAGGTCGATCTGCGCACGGAGGGACTCGACGGAACTCCCAAGTCGCAGACTCTGCAGATCGCCGCGGACCGGGATTCCCGCGCGTCATGGACGCTATCCGCGCCGAATCCCGGAAACGCGCGGCTTACGCTCACGGCCGTGAGTGGCGATCTCAACGATGGAATGGCCGTCGATTTGAATGTCTTTCCCAATGGCATTGACAAGGCGGTGAGCGTTTCCGGAAAGGCTGTCGAAGCGGAGAGCGAATGGGTGCTCGACATCTCCGCGGAGCGTCGTCCGGGCTCGGAGTCGCTTGTTGTCACGGCCACGCCGAGTCTCGCGGCGGCGGCGCTCGATGCGCTGCCCTACCTCGTCCGTTACCCATACGGCTGCGTCGAACAGACGATGAGCCGGTTCCTGCCCGCGGTGGTGACGCTTGGAACGCTGGAAAATCTCGGTCTGGACCGGCAGGCCATTGCAAACCGCATGTTTGGCGGCATCGAGCCTGAATTTCTGTCGCGGACGCATCCCGATTTCACGGGGGATGCGGGGCTAGAGGAATTGAACGCCGTGGTGTCCAGGGGGCTCGACCGACTCTACGACTTCCAGCACGAGGATGGCGCGTGGGGATGGTGGAAACACGACGACGCGGACGCGTTCATGACGGCCTATGTCGTCTGGGGTCTGCGCCTCGCGCAGAAATCGGGCGTTGGCGTGAAGGCGGAAGTGCTCGAGCGCGGAACTGCGTGGTTGCGCCGCCATCTCGTGAACGAAAAGGACCATCTCGATCGGCAGGCGTGGCTGCTTCATGCGCTGGCCGCGCAGTTTTCCAAGGGCGGCAAACTCTCCGACGAGGAAGCCGCGGCGATCGCGAATCTTTGGGAGAGACGCGACGAGCTGACCGCGTATGGCCGCGCGCTCTTCGCGCTTGCGGTGAACGCCTATGGAGACCAGGAGAAGGCGGAAACCCTCGCGCGAAACCTCCACGATGGGGTGACGCGCGACGCCCAGCCCGGTGTCTCGCAGGCAACGGGGGCTGGCACGCCGAACTCGACGGCGGTGCCGACTGCGCACTGGGGAAGTGATGGCATGTTCCGCCGCTGGCAGGATGGCGGTGTGGAGGCGACGGCCTTTGCCTTGCAGGCGCTCCTCGCGATCGATCCCTCGGATGATCTCGTCGAGCCGGCGATGAACTGGCTCGTCAAGAACCGCCGGGGTGCGCAATGGTCAAACACCCGCGACACGGCGATCGTGGTGCTCGCGATGAATGCGTATCTTGCCCGGACGAAGGAACTCGGCGCGGAGGTCGGTTTCGAGATCGAGGTGAATGGCAAACCGGCGGGGCGTGTGGAAAAGGCGACTGCGCTGGATGGTCGCACGGAGTTCGAGATTGATCGAACATTGCTCGTCGATGGACCGAACCGCATCGTCCTGCGTCGGACTTCGGGCTCTGCACCGGTGTATTTTTCCGCGCGCGCGGAGTTCTTCACGATGGAACAGCCGATCCCTGCCGCGGGGAACGAGGTGTTCGCGGAGCGCGAATATTTCCGTTACGCCCCCGAGCGCACCCTGCTCGATGGATACCGGTTCAACCGCGTGGAATGGGCGGAGGATCAGGCGTCACCGACCGATCAGCGCGTCGAGGTCGTTCTGACGATCGAGGCGAAGAACGACCTCGAATACCTCGTGTTCGAGGATCTCAAACCCGCAGGCCTCGAGGCGGTCGACGTGCGCAGCGGCGAACGGATGGTCGCCGAGGGGGCTGACGGGAAAACGATTCCCGTTTACTGCGAACTGCGCGACCGGAAGGTGGCGTTGTTCGTCAGGGCACTGCCGCAGGGAGTCTGGAAGATCCGATACGATCTGCGTGCCGAAACGGCGGGCGACTTCTCCGCCCTGCCGGTGGTCGGTCACGCGATGTATGTTCCGGAAATCCGGTGCAATGGCACCAGCCGCCGCGTGCGAATCGAGGCGTCGGGTTGATCAGCGCTTCGCCTTGCGCGCGGCCTCGGCCTTGAGCTGGCGCTCGGCCTCGATCCAGTCGCTGGTCGGGTCGCCGGGCCAGCCCATTGCCTGGCGGCGTTCCGCGATGAAATAGGCGCGAAGCGAGATCTCATCGAAGGAGATCTCCGGTTCGGGGGCGACCGTTTTCTTCGCTTTTGCCACAGCCGGTTTCGGCGTCGCGGCCAGCGCGGGCTTTGCGGCGGTTTTCCTTTTGCCTTCGACCTTTTTCTCCTTGGCCGGCTTCTCCGCCTTCTTCGCTTTTCCGGGCTTTTCGGTGTCGGATTTTTTCGATTTTGGCATGTGATTTCCCCTTGCCGCGAAGGTGGAGTTCATAGCGTGAGTTGGCAAAATAATTCTTCAAAAATCCCGGTCGAAGCCTACCGTGGAGTCATGCAGTTCCTCATTCGCTGGATGGTCACCACTCTGGCGGTGATGGCCGCGGCCTGGGTGTTCCCGGGCATCTCCTACGACACCGCGGGAGCGCTTCTTGGCGCTTCGCTGCTTCTGGGAATCATCAACGCGCTGGTGCGACCGGTGCTGCTATTGCTGAGCCTGCCGTTCATTCTCGTCACGATGGGGCTGTTCATCTTCGTGGTGAACGCGTTGATGCTCCTGCTCGTGTCCGGGCTGGTGCCCACGTTTCATGTCGACGGATTCTGGACCGCGTTTTTCGGCTCGATCGTGATCAGCCTTGTGAGCTGGGCGCTGAGTCTCGTGTTTCGCTCGAGCGACGGACGGGTGCATTTGATCACCCACCACGGGAGCATCAAGCGGGCGAATGCACGCGTGGTTGAGTAGCGTCGAAATCCGGCGTAATCGAATGGCGTGACCTACTGCCTGAGTCTTCTTTGCCGCGAGGGCATCGTGTTTCTCTCGGACTCGCGCACGAGTGCGGGCGTGGACAACATCACCGTGCATCCGAAGATGCGCATCTATGCCCGCGACGGCGACCGCGTCCTCTGTCTGCTCAGCTCGGGGAACCTGTCGCTCACGCAGTCGGTCGCCGCGCTCATCGAGCGCGACATCGAGCAATCCGGCGCGGAAGGGCGCCTTCCGTGTCTGCTCAACCAGGAGAATCTTCACGATACCGTGCGCTATGTTGGCGAGAAGGTGCGGGCTGTGCGCGCGCTCGACGGCGCATCGATGAAGGAGGCGGGGGTGGAGTTCAACATCAACTTCCTTCTCGGGGGACAGATTGGTGCGCAGCCGCCGCAGATCTATCGGATCTACTCGCCCGGTAATGCGATCCACGCGAGTCGCGAAACACCGTTCCTGCAGATCGGGGAACTCAAATACGGCAAACCGATTCTCGATCGCGGCTTCACGTTCGATACGCCGCTGACCGAGGCGGTGAAGTTCGGGATTCTCTCGCTCGACGCCACGGCGAAGAGCAATGTCTCGGTGGGCACGCCGTTCGAGGTTTTTTGCTACGAGGCCGGAAGTCTCGAGGTGCGGCGCCGCGCGGTGCTCGAGGAGGACGATCCGTGGCTGTGCACCGTCCGAAATCGCTGGAATGAAGGACTCGCGCGGCTGGTTGCGGAAATTCCGTCCGCACCGTTTTAATGGATTTATGGACGCCGTCTGGAATGCCATCTGCCCGCCGGATCGTGTTGGAGTGAAGATCTGTGGCGTGACGAATCCATCGGACGCGCAGGCCGCGGTCGAAGCCGGTGCGGATGCGATCGGAATCAATCTGTTCTCCGGATCGAAGCGGTTCGTGAAGCTCGGCGTCGTGCGCGAGTGGGTGGAGGAGATTTCCGTGGTGCGCGTCGCAGTCGTGGTCAATCCCGACGCCGATCTTCTCGCGAGAATCGAGGATGCGGCCTGCTTCGACGCGATTCAATTTCACGGGGACGAAACGCCGGAGTTTTGCGTGACGAGTCCGCTGCCGTGGATGCGTGCCGTGCGCGTGTCGGGCGCGGATGCGTTGCAGGGCGCGCTGGAATACGACACGCCGGCGCTCCTGCTCGATGCGGATTCTCCGGGCGTATATGGCGGCTCGGGAGCTTCGGTGGATCGCGGTCTTGCGGCGGAGTTCCTGCGCGCGCATCCGGAACTGCGTGTGATTCTTGCGGGAGGATTGACGCCGCAGAACGTGGCCGACGCGGTGCGTGCAGTGCGACCCGGTGCGGTGGATGTGGCCAGCGGCGTGGAGGTCGATGGAGAGGCGCGCTGGAAGGACGTTGCGAAGATGCGCGTATTCATCGACGCCGTGCGGGAGGCCTGAGGCGGGAGGTATCGGCGGAATTCTTCGCGCTTCCAGCCGGCGCGGCGTCCCGCTTAAATGCGCGGCGCATGAGTGAAACGTTCAAGGTGGCGGTCCTGGCCGGCGACGGCATCGGGCCGGAAGTGATGGCCGAGGCACGACGCGTGCTCGACGCGGTGACGGAGAAATTTTCGATTTCGATCGCGTTCACCGAGCGGCGTGTTGGCGGCGCCGCGATCGATGTGGATGGCAAGGCTTTGCCCGACGAAACGTTGAAGACATGCGACGAATCGGACGCGATCCTGTTCGGCTCGGTTGGAGGTCCGAAATGGGAGAGCCTGCCGGCGAACGAACAGCCCGAGCGCGCGGCGCTGCTGCCGCTCCGCAAGCATTTTGGACTTTTCGCGAATCTTCGTCCGGCGGTGTGTCTGCCGGAGCTGGCGCACGCATCGCCGCTGCATCCGCGATCGGTGGAAGGCGGATTCGACGTGCTGTGCGTGCGTGAACTCACCGGGGGTCTCTATTTCGGTGAGCCGAAATACACGAAGGAGGAGGGCGGGGAATCCTTTGCAGTGGATACGATGATTTATTGGGAAAGCGAGATTCGTCGCATCGCGCGCGTCGCTTTCGAAGCCGCGAAAACACGTGGCGGAAAACTCACGTCCATCGACAAGGCGAACGTTCTGCAGAACGGCATGCTGTGGCGGCGCATCGTGACGGAGACGGCGCGTGATTATCCCGAGGTCAGGCTCGATCACCTCTACGTCGACAACGCGGCGATGCAGCTCGTGAAGAATCCGAAGGCGTTTGACGTCATCGTCGCGGAAAACATGTTTGGTGACATTCTCAGCGACGAACTCGCGATGCTCACGGGCTCGCTGGGCATGCTCCCGAGCGCGAGCCTCGGCGAGGCGGCGGATGGCGATGCAACGCGGCGGTTCGGCATGTATGAGCCGAGCGGCGGCACCGCACCCGACATCGCCGGAAAAGGCATCGCGAATCCGATCGCGCAGATTCTCTCGGCAGCGATGATGCTGCGTTATTCATTTGGCCGTGACGACGCAGCGTCGGCCATCGAGGTGGCGGTCCGGAAAGTGATCGCGGACGGCCTGCGCACGGCGGACATCTGGACCGAGGGGACGACGAAGGTCGGCACCACGGAAATGGGTGCCGCGATCGAGGCGGCGGTGCGGGCCGGCGCCTGATCGATCAAACGTTTGGGTGCGAAGGAAGGGTTTGCTCCGCCGGTCGGGGCATTGGCCTGTTATTGCCTTGACTCCGAGAAAACCGGCTTCCTAGTGTCGCGGTCAGTTTTCTCAGAAGGGGCGCTTTGCCGGGCGACTATGCAGGCGCCTCTCCGGCCCAACTTAACCCTTTCCTATTCAGATGTTTGACAAGGTTCTTGGTTTTTTTTCCAACGACATCGGCATTGACCTCGGCACCGCAAATACCCTCGTTTTCGTAAAAGATCACGGCATCGTGCTCCGCGAGCCGTCCGTGGTTGCGGTGCAGGCGGGCACCAACAAGGTGCTGGCCGTGGGCGACGAGGCCAAACGAATGCTCGGGCGGACTCCCGGCAATATCGTGGCGATTCGTCCTCTCAAGGACGGCGTGATTGCCGACTTCGAGGTGACCGAGGCGATGCTGCGCCATTTCATTAACAAGGTCCACAATCGCCGCCGCATGGTGCGTCCGCGTGTGGTGATTGCGGTGCCCTCGGGGATCACCGAGGTCGAGAAGCGCGCGGTGAAGGATTCCGCGACGCATGCCGGTGCACGCGAAGTGTATTTGATCGAGGAGCCGATGGCTGCGGCGATCGGCGTCGGCCTGCCGGTGCAGGATGCGGCTGGAAACATGGTCGTCGACATCGGTGGCGGAACGACCGAGGTGGCGCTGCTTTCGCTCTCGGGCATCGTGTTCAGCCGCAGCGTGCGAGTGGCGGGTGATGAACTCGACGAAGCCATCGCGCAATACATGAAGCGTGCCTACAACCTCATGGTCGGCGAGCGCACGGCGGAGGAGATCAAGATTCGCATTGGCTCGGCCTACAAGCTCGAGAAGGAAGTGAGCATGGAGGTCAAGGGGCGCGACCTCGTTGCAGGCCTGCCGAAAACCATCACCATCACCTCGCAGGAAGTGCGCGAGGCGCTCATGGAGCCGATCTCGACGATCGTGGATTCCGTGCGCATCACGCTCGAGCGCTGCCCTCCCGAGCTCTCCGCCGATCTCGTCGACCGCGGCCTTGTGCTCGCGGGCGGCGGTGCGCTGCTCCGCGGCCTGGATCGTCTGCTCGCGGAGGAAACCGGCCTTCCCGTTCACGTCGCCGAGGATCCGCTGAGCGCGGTTGCCGAGGGCACGGGCAAGGCTCTCCAGGAATTGAATTTGTTGCGCCGTGTTTCCGCCATGGACCGGCAGTATCACGCGCAATCCTGAGCGAAACCGCAATGAGCGACGGACTCCGGTCCGTTGTGCTGCGGACTGCATCGCGCCATGAGAAAAGTAAACATCCTCCTCGCGGTCATCGTCGTGCTGGTTGCGGTGTTTTTCATGCTGCTGAGCACCGGGGCTGTGAAGGGGCTGCAATCCGGGCTCCTCTCGCTGATGGCGCCATTCCTCAAGACGGGCAGTGCGGTGCAGCAGGGCCTCGGCGCGATGGGGAAGGGGTTCAAGTCGCTGGACGAGCTCGAGGCAGACAACCGCCGGCTTTCCACCGAGAACAAGGAGCTTCGCGCGATGAACCAGATCCTGCGGGATCTCGAGACCGAGAACAACCGGCTCCGCGCCGCCCTCGACTACCGCGAGCGCTCGGTGTTCCGCCTCGTGCCGGCGCAGATTTTTTCGCGCGATGCATCGAGTTGGTGGAACACGGTGATGATCAATCGCGGCTTCGAGGACGGCATCGACGATGGTCTCGGGTCCGGTGTTCCCAACACGGTGATCACCGACAAGGGCCTCGTCGGGAAGATCATGAACGTGCAGAAGAACACGGCGACCGTGCTGCTCATTACGGATGAAAACTGCCGCGTGGGCGCCTACGTCGAGGGTTCGCGTTCGAAGGGCATCGTCAGTGGCATGCGCGTGCAGGAGGGTGGCAATCCGGAGTTGCAGATGAACTTTCTGGACAAGAACGCCGATCTTCAGCCCGGCCAGAAGGTCTACACCCAGGGAGTGGGTGCGGTGTTTCCTCCGGGGCTGCTCATCGGAACGGTGAAGAGTTTCCAGCAGCGTGAGCTCGATGGTCAGGCGATCATCACGCCGGAAGTGGATTTCGCAACGCTCGCGGACGTGTTCGTCATCGTCAGCCAGCCGCAGCAGCAATGATCAGGGACGCCATCAAGACCGTGGCTCTGGCGGTCGGCATCTTTGCGGCATTTGTCCTGCAGATGTTCATTCCGCCGATGGATTTCGCCGCGGGCTCGCGGGTGATGCTGGTGCCGGTGCTGTTCTGCGCGGGGGCGTGCACGCTTCCGTATCCGCTCATGCTCGCGCTGGCGGTGCTGACGGGATTGATGACCGATCTCCTTTCCCTGCAGCTGGTTGGCGACTCGGTTGAAATCTCGGTCGGCTGGTCTATTCTGCTGCTCGTGGCGCTCGGATCGATCTGTCAGGGGGTGCGTCCCCTTGTGTTGCGTGGCCAATGGTGGCTGCCTGCGCTGATGAGCGCCCTCACGACGCTCTCGATCCTGCTTTCCCAGTATCTCGCGATCACGATGCGGAGATTCGACACCGGGGGATTCGTCTGGAACGAGACGGTGACGGCCCGGATTCTTGTGCCTGCGCTCGTGGCAATGGTTCTCTCGCTCTGGCTGCACATGATCATTGCCTTCGTCACGTGGCGGCGGCAGGAGCGTCGACTGCTGAGGGATTTCTAAATGAGAAAAGGAACCCCCGCATTTCGCATCTTCTTCATGGGATCGATCGTGCTCCTTTGCATGGGCGTTCTCGTCGCGAAGCTGTGGTGGGTGCAGGTCGTGCGCGGCGACTACTACGCATCGATCATTCAAAAGGGCGGCCAGGTGACCGTGCGCCTGCCCGCAGTGCGCGGGGAAATCAAGGACCGCAACGGCGTTGCGTTGGTCGAGAACCGCCGCAGCTTCGAGGTCGACTTCTACCTGCCGGACATCGTTCGCGCCTATCAAAAGGAGCACAACAAGGTGCCGATGCAGCCGTGGAGGCGGTTTGACCGTCACGGAAACCCCGTCGACGACAAGGAGCCGGACATTCCCACGGTGGTGAATGCCACGGTGATTGAGCGCCTTCGCCAGCTTGATCTCGAGCAGGACTACAACGCCGAGCAGCTCCAGGTGCATTTCCGCAACGAGCGCGAGATCCCGTTCACGTATCGCGAGGACCTCGATTTCGAAACGATGGCCCGTTACATGGAGAACAATGTCGATCTCCCCGGGCTGAAGGCGGAGGTGAAGGCCGTGCGCAACTATCCGTATGGAGCGCTCGCGGCCCACATCCTCGGCTACGTGGGACCGCCGCAGGATATTTCCAAGCAGCGCGCCGAAGAGGCGGCGAAGGGGCGTGTCTACAATTTTTACCAGCCCGACATGGAGGGCCGCGCGCAGGTCGAGAAGCTCATGGACGAGCAGCTTCGTGGCACCGCGGGCGTTCGCATTCTGCAGAAGGACGCGAAAGGGCAGATCATCGAGGGGGACGTGGAACTCGTGCCGCCGAAGCCGGGCAACGATGTCTATCTCACGATCGACGCGCGGCTGCAGGGCGTCGTCGAGGAGACGTTGAAGGTCGCCGGCCGCGCGGGGGCGGTCGTCATCGATCCAAACAACGGCGACATTCTCGCGATGGCGTCGGTGCCGTCCTTCGATCCGAACGTCTTCATTCCGAAAATCTCCGCGCGGGACTGGGCGGAGATCACCAATGACGAGACCGAGCCGTTGATGAATCGTGCGATCAACGCCTACGTGCCCGGCTCGACCTACAAGATCGTGACGGCGCTCGCGGGACTGAAGGCGGGCATTGGCGCCCGGCGGTTCACCTGCTCCGGCGGCGTGACCTACGGCGACCATTTCATGAAGTGCTGGATCTTCGGCAAGGGGTCGCACGGTTCCCTCGACCTCGAAGGCGCCATCAAGGTTTCGTGCAACGCCTACTTCGCGCAGTATCTCAACACGGCAAACATCGAGCCGCTCGAGGAGATCGGAAAAATGCTCGGCCTCGGCCAGCTCTCGGGTCTCGGGTTGTCTGGAGAAAGTCCCGGGGTGCTCGATGGCAAGGAGCACCTCGCCCGGGTCAGTCCCCGGGAACGCTGGCGTCCGGGTCTGTCCGCCAACGTCGCGATCGGTCAGGGGCAGGTGCTGGCCACGCCGCTGCAGATGGCGATTGTTGCCGCGGCGGTCGCCAATGGCGGCACCGTGTATTATCCGCGCCTCATCGACCGGGTCGTGGACAAGGATGGCAATATCGTCGAGCAGCAGCCAGCGAAGGTGCGTGCGAATTTGATCACCGATGCCGGCATCAAGCCGGAGGATCTCGAGCATGTCCGCAAGGGAATGTGGCGGGTCGTCAACGAAAACGGCGGCACCGCGCGGAAGGCGCGCCTGGCCGAGCCCGAACACGCGGTATCCGGGAAAACCGGCACCGCGCAGAACTGGCGGGTGACGAAGGATGGTATTCGCGTGAAGGACAACAACGTGCTGTTCATCGCCTTCGCCCCCTACGAAAAACCGAGGTATGCCGTATGCGTGCTCGTGCAGGGAGGTGAGTCGGGAGGTCAGGTCGCCGCGCCGCTTGCGGGCAAGATTCTCGACGAGGCCTTCAAGCTGGAAGAGGGCGGAAGCGAATACCAGCTCGCCCGCGTCGAGCCGGCGAAGGGGAATTTCCGGCACATCAGTTCCATCGACTTCGGAGCCCCGGTTCCGGTGGCTCTTTCCGACGGTGAGACGGTGGCCAATGTGGAGCCGGCCACGGCCACGGTGAGAGCCGCGCCGGTGGCCGCCGCCCCCGCCATCCGCGCGGAGCCGGACGCCCGCGGGCGGGTGGAGCAGCCCAAGAAGGAACGCAAAGGGCTCTTGAATTTTTTCAACTCAAGCGACGAAAAGAAGAAAACGAACGAGAGCTCCGGTTCTCCGAAACGGAACCCTTTCCGTCGTTGAGGATGAAAACCCTCCTCACATCCACTTCAGCCGCCCGTCGCAACCCGGCGGGCAATACCCATGATCGAAATTTTCAAACGTTGGCTGGGACTGGGCCGCAAGCCCACCGGCACAAAACTCATCATCAGCTGCGAGAAACTCGAGAAACGCGTTGCGCTTCTTGAGAACAACCGCCTCGAAGAATACACGATCGAACGCGAGACCGACCGCAACATTGTCGGCGGCATCTACAAGGGCCGCGTGCGTAACATCGAGCACGGGCTCAAGGCGATGTTCGTGGACATCGGGTTCGAGAAAAATGCGTTCCTCCATTTCTGGGATGCGATCCCGGCCGCGCTCGACAGCGGAATCGAGGCGGTGAGTCGCGAGGGCAAGGGCGGGCCGAAAAAGCCGCAGAAGAAGATCACCGCAAAGGATATTCCGAACATTTATCCGGTCGGTTCCGACGTGATCGTCCAGGTGAGCAAGGGGCCGATTAGCAACAAGGGCCCCCGCATCACGACGAACATCAGCCTTGCCGGCCGCTACCTCGTGCTGATGCCGTTCAACGACCAGTGCGGCATCTCGCGCAAGATCGAGGATCCCAAGGAACGCGATCGTCTCCGCAAGATCCTGCGGGAACTCGACCTGCCCGAAGGCATGGGCGTGATCATGCGCACGGCGGGCCAGGGCCAGCGGGCCCGGTATTTCGTGCGCGATCTCAGCATTCTGCTCGAGCAATGGGATGAGATCGAAAAAGGCATGCGGGAAAAGAAGGCGCCCGCCGAGCTGTTCCGCGAACCGGACCTGCTCGATCGCGCCGTGCGCGACTTCCTCACCGACGAGGTGGACGAGGTGCTCATCGACGACCTTGCCGCCTTCGAGCGCGTGCAGAAGCTCGTGGAGCAGATTTCCAAGCGCGCGAAAAAGCGCGTTCACCATTACGCCGGCGTCCAGCCCATCTTCGATTTCTTCGGCGTGCAGTCGCAGATCGACTCCGCATTTCATCGCCAGGTGTGGCTGCCCTGCGGCGGCTACATTGTGATCGACGAAACCGAGGCGATGATCGCCGTGGACGTGAACACCGGCCGCAACAAGGGCGCGAAGGACATGGACAAGACCATCCTTACGACGAATCTCGACGCGGCCGACGAGATCGCGCGCCAGCTCCGCCTGCGCAACATCGGGGGATTGATTGTCGCCGATTTCATCGACATGAAGAGTCGCAAGGACCAGCAGGCGGTCTATCAGCGCATCCGCGAGCGGCTCAAACGCGACAAGGCGCGCACGCACGTGCTTCCGATCTCGCAGCTCGGTCTCATGGAAATGACCCGGCAGCGTGCGCAGGAGAGCCTTGCGAGTTCGCAGTTTTCGGTCTGCACGCACTGCAACGGTCGTGGTCGCGTGAAGAGTCCGATGACGATGAGTGTCGAGCTGCAGCGCGCGCTCCACTCAGTGATGAAGAAGCATCAGGCGGACATCCACGAGATCAAGGTCGTCTGCCATCCCGATCTGCTGGCGCGTCTGCGCGAGCAGGACGAGGAACTCCTGATCGATATCGAGCGTCGCTACGCGAGCCGGCTTTCCTTCCGGGCCGATCCAACCTTCCACCAGGAGAAGTTCGTCATCAGTGACGCCGTGACCGGCAAGGAACTGATGAGGTCCTGACGGACGCTGTTCCGGTGCGTTCCCGTTTCCTTTCGAAGGGAAACGGGATCGACGGACGGAGTGGCTATTCCTCGCCGGCCGGCGGCAGGCCCGAGATCGTGTCCCCCGGGATCACGCCGTTTTTCAGGAACCAGCCCTGGGGCATCTCGAGGGCGTAGGCCACCGTCGTAAAGCGGCTCGGGACAATCGTCTCATCCAGCGGCTGCAGATCGTGGATTTCGAGAATGACGCCGACCGCGTTGATGTAAGCGATCGAGAGCGGGATCTTCGTGTTTTGCATCCAGAAACCGGCCGGGCCTGGTTCATCCATCACGAAGAGCATGCCCTCGTCCTCGCCGAGGGATTCACGAAACATCAGGCCGGCGGAGCGCTCCTGTTCGCTGTCGGCAATCTCCGCGGTCACCTTCTTGGAGCCCACGACCAGAGTGAGGGTGGGCAGTTTCGGCTGAGCCTGGCTGATGTCCGCGGCGGCGGCCGGGTCGGTGAGGAGAACAGCGAGGGCAAGGGAGCACAACCAGGGCAAAACGCGGCGCATGGGCGCGACTATACCGAATGCAGGCGTGGCGGCGAACCGGATTTTCGTCGTCGGATTCGCAGGGCTCTCCGGGAGGCGGTTTCCTGTGTGCAAGTCGAAAATTCGGACCGGCGGTGCCCCCGCGGAAAATGCGAGTAAAACCGCCCAAAAAATTGATTGCCATTAGATTCGTTAATAATAGCCTCCGGGAACTTCGAGCGTCCCCAAGCATGATTTTTCCCGAATTGACCGACTGACCGATGGCCAATTTTTTTCCGAAATGGACCAACTGGCTCCCGCTGAAGCTGGTAATTTGCCTGGGGACGGTCGGCGGAGCGCTCCTCGCAGGTGTCTGGTATTACTTCACGCCGAAATACACCCGCGTGGGCTATCAGCCTGACCAGCCGGTGCCGTTTTCCCACAAGATCCACGTGGAGCAGCTCGGCATGGACTGCCGGTATTGCCACAGTTTCGTGGAGGTGGCGTCGCACTCGAACGTTCCAACGACGCAGACCTGCATCACGTGCCACGGATCCGGCAAGGTGCAGAGCGACAACCCGAAGCTCACCGCCGTGGTCAACAGCTGGGAGTCGGGAAATCCCGTGCAGTGGAACCGCATCCACCAGGTGCCCGATTACGCCTATTTCAACCATGCGGTTCACGTGAATCGCGGCGTGAGCTGCTATTCCTGCCATGGCGACGTGAGCGCGATGGAGGTTGTCTATCAGCATGAACCCCAGAGCATGGCGTGGTGCCTCGAGTGCCATCGTGCACCGGAGAATCACCTGCGTCCGCCCGAGGAAGTTTTCAACATGAAGTGGAAGCCGGTGGCCAGCGTGTCTCAACAGGACATAGGCAAGGCGTTCAGGAAGGAATGGGACGTCAACCCGCCCACGACATGCGGAGGTTGTCATCGATGAAACGCATTTTGCCGCACCCAGCCAGACCCGAGCGCCCAACGATGTGGCGCTCCATGGCAGAGCTCGAGAACACGCCGGACTTCGAGGAGACGCTCCAGCGCGAATTTCCGCGCGGCGCGGGTGTCTACGAGGACAGCGGCCTTTCGAAGCGTGAGTTCCTCAAGCTCATGGGTGCCTCGATGGCGCTCGCGGGCGTGGGCCTTTCCGGCTGCCGCCGTCCACCTTCGTTCATCGTTCCGCTCAAGGAGGGCGTCGAATGGGCGATTCCCGGCAAGTTCCTTTACTACTCGACGGCGATGCCCACGCGGCTCGGCGCGATTCCGCTGATCGCGACGACGGTCGACGGCCGCCCGACGAAGGTCGAGGGCAACCCGATCCATCCGTCCAGCAACGGCGGCACCGATGGTTTTGCCCAGGCGAGCGTGCTCGACCTTTACGATCCGCACCGCAAGAAGGAAATCACCTTCGAAGGCAAGGCGACCGACGCCGCGGCTCTGGAGAAATTTCTCGCCGACACCCACGCTGCGGGCGGAAATGGCCTCGCGATCCTGGCCGACGGCATCCAGTCTCCGACTCGTGACCGCCTGCGTGACGAGATCGAGCGCGCACTTCCCGGCGTCCTCTGGGCGGAATACGAGCCGCTTGGCGCCGCGGAGACGAATGCCGCCACGACCGCGGCATTTGGCCCGGGAGTCCGGCTGGTTCCCGACTTTGCGCGGGCGGACGTCATTCTTGCGCTCGACAGCGATTTCCTGAACACCAGCGAGACCGGTGTCGGCTACGCCGCGGAATTCTATCCGCGCCGCGACCCGGAAAACGGGAAGATGAACCGCCTCTATGTGGTTGAGAATCATTACTCGAACACCGGCGGCCTCGCCGATCACCGCCTGCGTCTGAAGGCCAGCGACATCGGGGCTTTCGCCGCCGCGCTTGCTGCGAAGATTGGCGGCTCCGCTGCGAACCTTGCCGCTTCGCTTCCGAAATCCAATGCGCAGATCGACGATGCATGGTTGACAGGTGTCGCCAATGATCTGCTTTCCGCGCGCGGCGCGAGCCTCGTGCTTGTGGGCAACCAGCAGCCGGCCGCCGTGCAGGCGCTCGTGCTGGCGATCAACGAAACGCTCGGCAATCTCGGCTCCACTCTCAATGCGGTCCAGACCGGCCGTCGTCCTGCGGCGTCCATCGCGGATCTCGCCGGGGCCATCAAGGGCCAGCACGTGCGCACGCTCCTCGTCCTCGGTGGCAACCCCGCCTACGACGCGCCGGCCGATCTTGCATTCTCCCAGCTGCTCGCCAGCGTGCCAACCACGCTTCATCTCTCGCCCTTCGAGGATGAGACGTCGAAGCTCTGCAAGTGGTCCGTGCCCGCCGCGCACTACCTCGAGTCGTGGGGCGACGTGCGCACCTACGACGGCACCTACACGGCGATCCAGCCGATGATTCTTCCGCTCTGGAACGGCGTCTCGCAGCTCGAGATTCTTGCGCAGCTCGCCGGTCGTCCGAAGCCGGCAGGCCCGGAGCTGGTTCGCGAGACCTTCCAGACGATTTCCGGCACCTCCGGCGAGGAATCGGATGAGGCGTGGAACGAATTTCTCCGCAACGGCTTCCTTGCCAATTCGGGCTACGCACCCGCGAGCGTCTCCCTCAATGCCGGCGGCATCACGTCCGCCTTCGGTGGGCAGGCCGCTCCCGGCGGCGGAACCGAAGTGGTTTTCCTGCAGAGTTCGAGCGTTGATGACGGCCGCTACGCGAACAATTCCTGGCTCCAGGAAACACCGGATTTCGAGAGCAAGCTCACGTGGGATAATGCCGCGCTCATGAGCTATGCGATGGCGAAGTCGCTTGGCGTGAAGGACGGCGATTGGGTCGAGATCACGAGCGGCGGCAAGTCGATCAAGATACCCGCGCTCATCGCCCCCGGCCATGCCGAGGATTCCATTTCCATCGCGCTTGGCTACGGCCGCAAGGACGTGTCCGCGCTCATGCAGAACGTCGGCTTCGACGTCTATCCGCTCCGCACGAGCACCGGCATGCGCTTCGTGACGGGTGTCTCCGTGAAGGCCGCCGATGGCAAGCGCTACCCGCTCGCGCGTCCGCAGGAGACGTGGTCGATGGAAGGCCGCGACCTTGTCCGCGAGGGCACGCTCGAGACGTTCGAGCACAATCCGGAGTTTGCCCAGAAGATGGGCATGGACAGCCACATCCCGCCGGAATTCTCGCTCTACAAAAATCCCTATTTCCAGCCGCACGAGCTCTCCAAGGAGCAGTGGGCGATGACGGTCGACCTCAATATCTGCTCCGGCTGCAACGCCTGTGTCGTTGCCTGCCAGGCGGAGAACAACGTTCCCGTCGTCGGCAAGGACCAGGTCATCAGGGGCCGCGACATGGCTTGGATCCGCATCGATCGCTACTTCGCCGCCGAGCCCGGCACGGATCGTGGCGACCGCATCGAGACGCAGTCCGCCGATCCCGAGATGCTCGCGCAGCTCATCACCTGCCAGCAGTGCGAGAACGCCCCGTGCGAGACGGTCTGCCCGGTCAATGCCACCGTTCACAGTGAGGACGGCCTGAATCTCATGGCCTACAACCGCTGCATCGGCACGCGGTATTGCGCGAACAACTGCCCGTGGAAGGTTCGCCGCTTCAACTACTTCGATTACAACAAGCGTCCCATCGACGAGCTTTACTGGGGCCCGATTGCGAAGGCCGGCATGGCGGACTCGCTCAAGATGCAGAAGAATCCGAACGTCACCGTCCGCATGCGCGGCGTGATGGAGAAGTGCACGTTCTGCATCCAGCGCATCGAGGAGGCGAAGATCTCCCGCCTGGTGAAGGCCGGTCCGACCGACAAGAACAAGACGCCGATCGCTCCCTTCAAGGTCGCCTGTCAGCAGGCCTGCCCTGCGGATGCCATTGTCTTTGGTGACGAGAACGATGTGAACAGCCGCGTTCACAAGCTCCGCAAGAGCAAGCGCGGATACCGGATGCTCGAGTATCTCAACGCCCGGCCGCGCATCACCTACCTCGCACGCATAAAGAATCCCAACCCCGCCATGCCCGGCGCCGCCCGGGTCGGCAACATCAACTCGCCGGACCACCACGGGCATCACGGCGAAGAGCACGCGCACGCCGGGCACGTTCCAACCGGCGCGCTTCACGGAGCGGGGGAGGCGCATCACTAAGCCATGTCCGACACGACTGCCACACTCGATCCCGCCACGATCCGGGCGAACGAAGAGGTGACCCGCAAGCCGCTCGTGCTGAACCAGCGCACGATGGGCTGGATCAGCAACTACGTCAGCTCGATCGTCGAGGCGAAGACCCCGCTTTGGTGGTATATCGCGATGGGCGTCACGGTGCCGATGATGCTCATGTGCTTCGGCTGCCTTGCCTATCTGATCTCGACCGGCGTCGGCGTCTGGGGAAACAACCATCCCGTCGCCTGGGCGTGGGACATCACGAACTTCGTTTTCTGGATCGGCATCGGTCACGCGGGCACGCTGATTTCGGCGATTCTCTTCCTCACCCGTCAAAAGTGGCGCACGTCGATCAACCGCGCCGCCGAGGCGATGACGCTGTTCGCGGTGGTCTGCGCGGGCATTTATCCGGCGCTTCACGTCGGCCGCGTCTGGATGGCGTGGTTCCTCGCGCCCGTGCCGAACAACATGGCGATCTGGCCGAACTTCCGCAGTCCGCTGCTCTGGGACGTGTTCGCCGTCTCCACGTATTTCACGGTTTCGGTGCTCTTCTGGTATACGGGTCTGATCCCGGACCTCGCGACGCTGCGCGACCGCTGCACGACGAAGCTCAAGAAGTTCTTCTACGGCATCGCCGCCCTCGGCTGGCGCGGAGGCAACCGCCAGTGGCGCCACTACGAGATGGCGTATCTCGTCCTCGCAGGACTCTCCACGCCGCTGGTGCTCTCGGTGCACTCCGTGGTTTCCTTCGACTTCGCGACGTCGGTTGTTCCGGGCTGGCACACGACAATCTTCCCGCCCTACTTCGTTGCGGGTGCGATCTTCGGCGGATTCGCGATGGTGCTCACGCTCATGATTCCCGCTGCGTGGATCTGGCCCGCGCTCAAGGATCTGATCACCCCCGGTCACGTCGACAAGATGTGCAAGATCATCCTGCTGACCGGTTCGATCGTCGGCTACGCCTACCTCATGGAGCTCTTCATCGCGTGGTATGGCGCGAACCCCTACGAGCGGGCGGCCTTCTGGTATCGCGCAACCGGCGTGGGAGCGCGCGAGTTCTACTGGCCGATGATGTTCTGCAACGTCATCGTTCCGCAGCTCTTCTGGTTCCGGTGGTGCCGTTACAACTGGATCGCGGTCTGGATTCTCGTGCAGTTCCCGAACGCCGGCATGTGGTATGAGCGTTTCGTCATCATCGGCACCACTCTCCAGCACGACTTCCTGCCCAGCGCATGGCAGCTGTTCCATCCGACCTGGGTCGATATCTGCACCTTCATTGGCACCTTTGGCCTCTTCATGACCCTCTTCCTGCTGTTCATCCGGTTCCTCCCGATGATCTGTATGTTTGAGGTGAAGGCGGTCCTTCCAGAGGCGGATCCTCATTACGGCGAGGGTGGCGACCGTGAAGCCCTGCCCGAGCTGCCTTCGGGCTCTGAAGAATATTGATCCATGGAAATCGCAGGCAATCCCAAGGCTCCCGTTTTCGCCATCGCCGCGGAATTCGACAGCGCGCGCGATCTCTATCACGCCGCCCAGAAGGTGCGCGACGCCGGCTACAAGCGCTGGGACGTCTACTCGCCCTTCCCGATTCACGGGATGGATCATGCGATGGGACTCAAGCGCTCCTACCTCGCGCAGATCGTGTTCATCGGCGGTCTCACGGGCTTTCTGACCGCGGTGTCGCTCGAGTTCATTCCGTCCTCGTTCCTGTATCCGCTCGTCGTCGCCGGCAAGCCGACCGACATCATGACGGTGCCGGCATTCTTCCCGATCATGTTCGAGTTGACGATTCTGCTCTCCGCATTCACGGCGGTGTTCGGCATGCTCATCCTCAACGGCCTGCCGCGCTGGAATCATCCGCTCTTCAACTGGGACCGCTTCAAGAAGGTCACCGAGGACAAGTTCTTCGTGGCGATCGAGGCCCGCGATCTGAAGTTTGGCACCCGGGAGACCCGGGAGTTCCTCGAGTCCCTGGGCGGCAAGAACCTCGCGATCGTCCACGAGGACTGACGCACAGGCTCCGTCGTGGGTCGCCGCCCAATTTGACGAAATTGTTGCAGCACGCGGCTTGCGAGCACGCTTCGTGCTTGAGAGAAGAGTGTTATGAAGCGCTCGCTTTCCGTCGCCGGCCTCGTCATTGCATTTTCGCTCCCGTTCGCAAAAGCGGCACCGATTTTCTCCGAGTATTTCGACTACGAGAACGGACCGTTGACGACTGTCTCCGGCGGACTGTGGTATAAGCACGATACGAGCGCTGGCGTCCAGCAGCTGCAGGTCGAAAACGGGCAGGCCCGGCTTCTGTTCAACAGTGCCGAGGATGTCGCCAGGAACCTCGATCAGAATTACTCATCCGGCACCCTGTTCTATTCGACTGTTCTGACAATGACGACGCTGCCGGGCACCGGTGGCGCGTATTTCATGCACCTCGGGGACACGGACTCGGGAGTGGATACCGATTTCTTTGCCCGGCTTTTTGTCAAGGCGGTGGGAAGCGGGTATCAGATCGGCATTCGGAATCGGAGCCTGCAGGAGAATCCATCGGACTACCCGGTTGTCTACGACGATTCCGTGACGCTCGAACTGAACACCGCGGTGGCGGTTGTCGTGAAGTTCGATTTCGAAACGCTGCAATCCACGCTGTGGATCAACCCCGTGGACGAGAGCAGCCACTCCGTCACGGACACCTTCGAGGTCGCCTTCGCCGGCCTCGATCAATCGTTGAGCCGGATTGCGCTCCGGCAGGCGAGTGGAATCGGCAATTCCCTGATCGATCAGATCTCTGTGGGCACCACCTTCGAGGATGTTTTTGTGGCGGTTCCCGAGCCGGCAACGCTGGTGTTGATCGGGCTGGGAGCGGCGGGATTGCTCGCCCGCGCCGTGCGCCGCAGGAACGGGATTTCCGGATAATTTGCGAACGGGAGTGCCCGTTCAGGGGGTGGCTCCGCCGGCGAGTGCGCGGATCGCCTCGGGATCGTAGTAATACCCCGGAGCCGCGTCGAAGACCAAGGAGGCTCCGCCCTGGGATTGCCAGCCAGGATGGAGCACGATGGTGAACGCGGTTCCCTTGCGAAGCTGCGTTTCGAAGAGACCGATTTGCTGGAGCCTGCCATCGACGAGCCTCAGGACCTCGAAGTATTGAATGCCTTTGGGGGGCACCTGGATGCCGGTGGGGGAGTTGCCGCTGGTCCACAGATTGCGGAGTGGCTTTCCGCTGCGCTCCACCAGACGGATCGCCCAGTCTGAAAGTCCGCTCAGGTCCAGGACCCGAAGGGTGGCGGATTCGCCCGAGCCAGGCTCGTCCCGCACGGCCGTCGCCGTGAGATTGCCGTCCTTTTGACTCACGACCAGGGTCGTGTAGGTGCCGGGGGTGAGTTTGAGGTTGATGGGCTCCGCGAGCTTTTTCTCCTCAACGGGAAGCTCCTCCTCCGTTTGAGTGACGGAATTGTCCAACACGTGGATGGTGAACTCCGAAGGCAGCATGGCGACATAGGGGCTTGCCGTGTCCGGGCTGAGATTGCCCTCGAGAATCGCTGGTTTTCCTCCTTTGGCCGCCTTCGCGAGAGCGATTTTGGGCGCGTCGGTTCCGGCCATGTAAATCAGCCGAAGCATCGAGATGCGCGCAAGATTGGGATCATCCGGCACGGTCGGAGCGACGTAGGCGATCCCGGAGTCTTCCTGTGCGTGGGGCTGCCCCGGGAGGCAGGCCGCAATGGAAAGGGCGATGAGAAGGTGACGACGGATGATCACTGGGCGGTGGTGTTAGGGATGGACGTAGAGAGGGCGTGCCTGGAATTCGGTGGGGCCCGCAGAGGGATTCGTGTCCGGAATCGCGTTCCCCGTCTGACCGGAAATCACCGGGTCGAACCGGTAGGTGATCGCCTGTTTGGCGGTGCTCTGCACCACCGGAACATACGTGCCATCGGAATTGCGCCGCTCCTGAATGGCCTGTCCGATCGCAAACACCGTGAAGGAATTGCTCCGGGTGGTGAGCATTTCGATGAGCCTGCGGAAAATCTCCTCACGCCCCCGGTCATGGACCTGCTTCATGTTCTGGCTCCCCAGCGTGCTTTCGAGTGCGGAGAAAAGCGGTTTTCCTGCCTCGTCCACGAGTTGGGAAAGCTCGCCGCGCTCGACGATCGGGCCGTTCTTCTCGAGGTAACGCCGGACGGCGGAGACGATTTTTTCGATCTCGGCGTCGGAGAGGACCCGGTTCGAGAGGCTCGGATCCGTGTAGGGCGCCCCGCTTTCCGCATTGCCGGAAAGGAACCGGAAACTCCGCAAGAGAGCACGCAGCGCCGCACCGTCGTCGCGGAGGACGGAGTTGATATTGACCTTGCCCGGGGCCTGCGGAGGAATGAGCCGCGTTTTGGTGTCCACCTCGCCGCGTTCCGCGAGGCGCTCGTCAAAGCGGACGTCGAAAATGTCGGTGAGACGCCAGGCGGAGTTTTGCCATGCCTTGGTAAAGCGGGGGACCGCGGCGGCCTTGTTGAGATCCGCAACGACATTCGAGTCGTCGCCTATGATGCCATTCCGGGCGTCCACGGTCACGTCATCGGGCTGTCCAATCCGCAGGGTTCGCCCGCCACCCCGGACGTAGTTGATGGAGCCCTGCTCCCGCCGCCGGTAGGGATCGTAGATGTTTCCGAGCTCGCCAATGGACGTCATCGGCTGGTCGCGGATCACGGCATAAGCCGTCTCGGCCGTTCCGCTGAATTCCCGGGTCCAGTCGGGCCATGCGGTGGGATCGACAAATCTCGCGTTTTTTGCCAGGTGGAGTTGCAGACTGGCGTCGTCCCAGAATCGCCCCAGATTTTCCGCGGTGTCACTGGGATTGCGGTTCAGGAAGATGGATTCATTCAGGGAGCGGGGATCTCCCGTGGAACCTCTCGAGTCGTTGCCCCGCAGGCTGTTTCCCCGGTATCTGTAGGTGTTGTTGGCCGACATGGTGTAGTTCCCTGAACCGCTGGTGAACGAAGTGAGGGTGACGACCGGGAATCCTCCGTAGTATCCGTGCTTGTTTCCCCAGACGACTTTCGTCCCGAGGTCGTAGGTTCCGTTTCTGGCGCTTGGGGTGTAGGAACTGGCTCCTCCGTTGAAAGTCGTGGCACCTGCAGGGGTCATTTTCCCATTGGTGGGTCTCCAGGCGACCTTGGATCGATCCAGCAAGGCGGCCGGGGGTTCGGAGTTTGGATCGGCGGCATCTCCCGTGGAAATGACCGTCATGGCTCCTGCGCGGAATCTCAGACCGGAGAGGTCCAGCGTGTAGGACGGCATTTGGAAGGTCCCGAAACCGCCTGTCGTCCAGCGGAGACGATCGAAGCACCGCAGAACCGTTCCTTCCGGCGCCACAAAATCCTTGGTCGAAGGGTTGAAGAAGCCGAAAGCCTCGAAAACGCTGACGGCCCCGTTGGCATATTTGACGGTGAAGGTTTCCTTCTCGAGGTAGGGGATTGCCTCGTGTCCGATGGCGCGCGGCATTGGCGCGGCGTGGCCCACATTTGGGAACGTGCCGAGGGGAAGGTCACTCGCGAAGGAGGGCTTGTTCGAGCCGGCGATCACGTTCCCTTGCGGATCGACGAATGTGGGATTGGAATCCGTGTCGATGTAGTCCCGAATGTTTGCGGCGATCTTGGTGAGATAAATCGTCTCCTTTTCCTTTGCGGAGAGGGAGAATCCCAACCCCGAACTCTCGGATGCCGGCCAGAGGCGCTGGCCGAAATCCGGCATGAGTGCCTTCGGATCGTTGTCCGGCTCCGATCCGAAAAAGCCCGTGGAAGGGGTGAAGATATGTTTTCCGGTGATCGCGTAAGCGATGTCGTCCAGATTGCCGGCGATGATGTCCGGATCATCCAGCTCGTTTGTCACCAGGGCGTTGATGTTCACCCGGCGCCGTCCGTTTCCGGCCAGCTCGTTCGAGACGGATGCCATCGTGGTATAAAAGCGCGCGAGGGTTTCCGAGCTCTCCGAAGACGTCGCGCCGGCAAACCCGGGCACCTGATTCAGGAGCCGCACATCCTTTGGCTTTCCGGCCATTGCCTGCATGAATGTCACGAGCGTCTGGTTCGACGCGCCGTCGCTCGTGGCGAGGGGCGATCCGAACTTGATTGGCACGGCGCCGACGTCGAGGTTTTCGGGTTCCCGCGCGACGGCGTCCTGGTAGGTCCGGTCGTTCGGAACGGAAAGGTTCTCCTGACGGGGCGGACTGAATGCGCCTCCGGGACCGTCGGCGTTGCCTGCCAGGAGCAGGTCGATCTTGCTGGTTTCATCCTCGACCCACCACGCGAACCGGGCGACGCGGGGGTTGTAACCCGCGGCATTGGGATCGGGCTGATGAGGAGCGGAGGGATCGCGAAGGAGATAGACCCACGGAGCCCGGCATTCCCGGTAGATCACGTTTCCGGCGGCATCCACGGGGGAACCCATCCATCCGGGATCGGAATCTTCACGCACATTCAAGGCGACGGATTTTTCGTCGTCCGGCTCGACGGCGAGTTCGGTGGCGTCGGTCTCGGCACCGGATACCAGAAATCGTGCGACCGGAGGTTCGGTCGATGCATTCGGGCTGCCGTAGAGAACCGGGATGACCGCTGCATTTCCTCCGTCGCTGGCCGGGCGCTGCACGTAGCCGATTCCGTGGTAGGGAAACCGGATCATCAGATCCGAGAGGAGCGTGGTCGCCTGGGTCTGCGCGGCGGATGCGGCCAGCTCCGCGCGGTAGCGGTTCAGGTAGCTTTTCGCGGTTGCCCGCTCGACCGTCATGCTTTGCAGGAAGGCGATGACAATGATCGTCAGAACAACGACCACGAGGAGGGTCGATATGAGCGCGGACCCTCGGCTGTGAGAGTAGGAGTGGCGACGTCTCATCGTCACAAGGCCGGCGCCGCGGAGCTTTTCACCGCGCTTCCATTGATGCGCACGCGGGTGGTGAAGGTGCGCTCCCACTGCTTGCGGGTTTCCGAATTTGGGTTCTCCCAATCGCTCCGGGTGCGAAAGCGCTGGGCGACGTCGTTGTTCAGCGCGGTGAGGGAAATCTCAATCACGTCGGGCATCGGTCGATCCGGGGACTGCTGAAACGGAGAGCGCGTGCCGTTTTCGTTGAGAGTGAACGCCGCGATGCGAAAGTCGACGATGTTGCGCGCGAGCAATTCCTCCGTGCCAGCCTGCGGAGGGGTGCCGTTCTTGATGTTGTTGACGGTGTCGTTGCTGCTTCGGAAGCTGCGGAAGAGGTTGTATCCTTCCGAGCTGTTGACCTGCAGCGGATTGGCGCGCGCATATTTCCATGTGTAGCCGACGTGGCACACGTTGCTGTTGCTGCCGCCATCCTGGTAGTCGGGGGAGACGGCCGTGAGAAACTCCATGGCATTCTCCCCGAGAATCCGGAAATGGTTGGTGTCGTCGGATATGCAGATCGCGGCAAGATCCGCGGCGATTACATTCAACGCAGCCCGCGCTTCGCGGTAGCTGTCCACGCGGTTCTCGCTCTGGCGCCACATCCGCGTCGCGCTGTCGACGATGCTCAACATGATGACCAGCAGCATCGCCAGGACCCCCATGGAGACCAGGAGTTCCAGCAACGTGAAGGCCCTGCACGCACGGCCTGCGAATGGGGATCGAGGAGGCGTCATGGTGCGGGGGGGACTCGACCGTTGTTGACGAGCGTGACAAACGGGTAGGATTCCCGTCGTCTGACCGGCAGGGTGCCCGGTGCCTCGACCAGGATTTCCAATCGGGAGATGGATTCCTGACCGGCTTCGGTGGATGGACTGGTGCGCACGGTGACCAGAAAACCTCCCTGGGGTCTTCCGTTTTCGAAGGTCCCCTGGGAAATCTGGCCGTCGGGAAGTCCGTCCGGTGTATAGGCGATGTAGTGCGTGGACGGGCTGGCAAGATCCACGGGGAGCGTGGTGGAGCCTCCTCCTTTTGACAGGGGGGCGCTGGAAAGTGCGATGAAGGTCTGCCGGGGCGGGGCGGACAGAAGATCGTTGTAAATCGTGCGCGCGATGAATGCCGCCTGGGTCTCCTGCTGGCTTTCCCTGGCGGCTCCCATGGCGACCGGAAAAAGTCCGAGAATGCCGACCAGCGCGACGGAAATCACTCCCAGCGCAAGCACAACCTCGATGAGGGAGAAGGCCTTTGCCTTCGACGAAAGGGTGAAGCCGGAACGCGTGTCCATCAGTTCAACAGGGTGACGTCGAGTTGTGCCCGACCGGTAAACCTGGAAAGGGTGATGACTTCGAATCCCCCCTGTTGCTGCTTTTTGCCGCTCAGGACTGCCTCGGTGCCGCCCCGTCCGCGAACGCCCTCGGTGATGACGATTCGCGCCTCCTTTCCAGTCGGGCGGGGAATCGATCCGTTTGGTGCGAACCAGACGTAGCCGATCTTGCTTTTGTCGAACGAGTGTCCCTCCGGCATCGGGATCTCATTCTTGTGCTGGTCCAGAAAGGCCGGCCACGTCGTGTTGTCGAAGACGTTTCCTCCACGATCCGGCTTGTGCAACAGCACCCCTTCCGGCAGCGGCATCCATTTGGTGAGTGGCACGAGCTTGTCCTCCTTCGTGCCATCACTCTTTGTCATCCACGGGGAGGGTTCGCGCACGACCATGATGGCGTCGCGGTCCGGATATTCCCGACGCCAGAGCAGCACGTAGATGTCGGTGCCGGTCTCGAGGGCCGCAGCGCGGGCCTGCTCGAGCGTGTTCATCAGGATGTTCACCGCTCCCTTCCGGCCGGCCGTGCTCGAGAAGCTGCTGATCGACGGGGCGATGAGCGCCATCATGATCGCGATGATCGCGATCACCGCCATCAGCTCCACGAGGCTGAAGGCGGCCGAACGGATGGTGCTCGTGGATGCCGGAGAGGTCATTCCAGTTCCCCATTCCACGCAGGGTTTCGCCGGCGCAAAAGGAAAAATGTAACAAGTTTGGCATCGAGGCGATGTCGAGAGGAGCCAGCCGGAAGACTGCTTTGCCGGTAAACCATGGCGGGCTTGGATTGAGAGAGACATTGAACGGCGATACTCGACTGCTTTGCAGACGTGCCCGGTCCGCCATGCAGCCCCCGGGCGGGCGCGCTGCGACGGCAGGCTCAAACGCACGTTCCATGCCAGCCAGGTTCCGCGCCGGCGAATTCCGAAGCAGGATGCGAAGCATCAAGAATGCCGGCCGCGGCTCTGGAATCCGGTTGCGCACGCTGCTATCAACAGGGCATGACCGAATTGCCTCCCTTTGACCCCGCCGTTCATCGCAAGGAATCCGACAGCATGGGGGAGATTCCCGTCCCGCACGACAGCTACTACGGGGCGCAGACGGCGCGTTCGCTGATCCATTTCGACATCGGTGACGACATCAAGCCGCCGGAACTCATCCGCGCGCTCGGAATCCTCAAGAAGGCGTGCGCCCTTGCGAACCGCGACCTGGGCAAGCTCCCGCAGGAAAAATGCGACCTCATCGTGCGTGCGGCGGACGAAGTGATTGCCGGAAAGCTGAACAAGCACTTCCCTTTGCGCATCTGGCAGACCGGCAGCGGCACGCAGAGCAACATGAACGCGAACGAGGTCATCTCGAATCGCGCGATCGAGCTGGCGGGCGGCCAGCTGGGCAGCAAAAAGCCGGTCCATCCGAACGACGACGTGAACATGTCGCAGTCGTCGAACGACACCTTCCCGACCGCGATGAGCATCGCCGCCGCGTGCGAGGTCCATGGCACCTTGCTTCCGGCGGTTCGCGAACTGCGCGACACACTCGATGCGAAGGCAAAGGCGTTTGCGGACATCGTGAAGATCGGCCGCACGCATCTTCAGGATGCGACACCACTCACGCTGGGTCAGGAGTTTTCCGGTTACGTCCAGCTCCTCGACGACGATCTGCGCCGCATCGAGAGCACGCTTTCGGGACTCTACGCACTGGCCGTGGGCGGCACGGCGGTGGGCACGGGCTTGAACTCCCATCCGGAGTTTGGTCAGCGCGCCGCAGCGCACATTGCCGAGATCACCGGACTGCCCTTCACCTCCGCGCCGAACAAGTTCGCCGCGCTCAGCTCGCACAACGAATTCGTCTTTGCCAGCGGTGCGGTGAAATCGCTGGCGTGCACGCTCATGAAGATCGCCAACGACATCCGCTGGCTGGCTTCGGGCCCGCGTTGCGGCCTCGGCGAGCTGACGATTCCCGAGAACGAACCGGGCTCGTCGATCATGCCGGGCAAGGTGAACCCCACCCAGTGCGAGTCGATCACGATGATCGCCGTGCAGGTGATGGGCAATGACACGGCCATCGGCATCGCGTGCTCGCAGGGCAACTTCGAGCTCAACGTCTTCAAGCCGGTGATCGTTTTCAATTTCCTGAACTCCGTGCGTCTGCTGGCGGACGGTTGCCGCTCCTTCAACGCGCACTGTGCGGTCGGCATCGAGCCGAACCGCGAGAAAATCGCGCAGTATCTGAACGACTCGCTGATGCTCGTGACGGCGCTGAATCCGCACATCGGCTACGACAAGGCCGCGCAGATCGCAAAGAAGGCGCACAAGGAGAACAGCAGCCTGAAGGAGGCGGCGGTGGCTCTCGGCTTCCTCACGCCCGAGCAGTTCGACGAGTGGGTGAACCCCGTCGAAATGACGCACCCGTAACGGGCGCGCCTACGACTGCAAATTGGAGGGGTCGGAGAAATATCTCCGGCCCTCTCTTGCAATCACGCCGCTCAGGAGGAGGAGCGCGATGAGGTTTGGAACGGCCATCAGGCCGTTCATCATGTCGGAGAAATTCCAGACCGTGTCGCTCTTCCACACGGAGCCGATGAACACCGCGACGACCCACGCGCAGCGGTAGAAGAAGACGGACTTGATGCCGAAGAGGTATTCCATCGCCTTCTCGCCGTAGTAGGACCAGCCGAGGATTGTCGAAAAGACGAAGGTCAACAGGCCGCCGAGGAGGATGATGTCTCCGAAGACACCGATGTGGTGAAACGCGAGGTTGCAAAGTTCGCCGCGGGAGAGCTCGGGCTGGGTCCAGTCGCCGGAACACACGACCACCAGGCCGGTCAACGCGCAGACGACGACCGTGTCCCAGAACGTGCCGGTGCTGGAAACCAGCGCCTGCCGAACGGGGTCCTTCGTTTTCGCGGCGGCGGCGACGATAGGTGCGCTTCCGAGTCCGGATTCGTTGGAGAACAATCCCCGCGCGATGCCCGCCTGCATCACCTTGGCCAGTCCCGCGCCTGCGAAACCGCCCAGTGCCGCGTGCCCGGTGAACGCGCTCGAGAAGATCAACGCGATCGCACCGGGCAGCTTGTCCCAGCTCATCGCAAGAATGACGAGGCAGCCGGCCACGTAGAAGACGGCCATGAAGGGCACGAGGAACGAGCAGAAGCGCGAAATCGAGCGAATGCCGCCGAGAATGACGAGACCCGTGCCGACCGTGAGAATCACGCCCACGATCTGCTTGAGGGCGGTGTCGCTGAAATCGAACGGCAGGAGGGCCTTCTTCGAAACCACCATGTCGGTGATCGCGTTGGCCTGAGCCATGTTGCCGATGCCGAACGCCGCGATGGCAGTGAAGACCGCGAAGACCACGCCGAGCCACTTCATGTTCAGCGCCTTCTCAAGCACGAACATCGGGCCGCCCGACATCTGCCCGCGCTCGTTGACGACGCGGTATTTCACGGAGAGGAGCGCCTCACCGTATTTGGTTGCGATGCCGAAGATGCCCGTGAGCCACATCCAGAGCACCGCACCGGGACCGCCGATCAGGACAGCGCCGGCGACGCCGAAGATGTTGCCCGTGCCGATCGTCGCGGCCAGCGCCGTGACGAGTGCGCCAAACTGGCTGACATCACCGGGGGCGTCCTTGTCCTTCGTGATCGAAAGCCGGATAGCGTAGCCGAGATGCCGCTGGATGAATCCGGTCCGGAGGGTGAGAAAGAGATGGGTGCCGAAGAGCAGCCATACAAGCCAGGGGCCCCAGACGAATCCCGAAGCTGCAGCGATCCACGCGTCGATTTTTTCGGCCATGGAGCGTGATTAGTTGCCGTCGAGGGTTGGAACCACAAGAGGATTTTCGGGAGACACACGAATTCTGCGAGCTACGGATGCTGCCGGGCTGCCTGATAAAGCGCGGCCATCTCGAGCAGGAGCCCTTCGAGCTGCCGGTAGTAGACCTCCTCCTCGAGGTCCCCCTTTCGCGTGCGGAGGTCGCTGATGGCGGCTTCGATGCGACTGCGCTCGGCGAGTTCCTCCGGGGTGAAGGCCGGACCGGAGCCGCCCGCGGCGAAGGTCACACCGCCCGCTTCGCGACCGTCCCGGGTGTCCGCGGGATTTTTCCGCAGCTGCCGGACCTCCGTCCCAAGACCGTCGCCATTGTCATCGAGAATGGCATGCTCGCTGAGCACGCGTTGATCATCCTCGTAGAGCCGTGTCACCGCATCGGTGGCGTGAAGGGCGAGCTCGAGCAGGGATGCGTGGCCGTCGCCATCGAGGTCCGCGGTCTCCGATGCCAGACTGTCGGGAAATTTCTCGCCGAGGCGTGCGTAGTTTCGTTCGCCGCCGCTGCGGGTGGCTGCGAGAATGATGCGGTTGGGACCCGAGAGTTCCGGGACGAAAGTTCCGCTTGCGGAAAACAGCGCCAGCACGACGACGCGACGGTTGAAGGATTTCAGCCAGGAGCCCAGATCGCCCGCCGAGAGGTCGTCGCCGGCGAGATTGAACTTTGCGTTCCGGCCGTCGAACGTGCCATGACCGAGCAGCACGATCCACAGGTCGTCCCCATCGTGCGGGAGACTCCGCAGTGTGGATTCGAGCGAGGCGCGGGATTTCTCGTCATCCGCGATCATCGTCACCTCGAATCCCTCGTCTGTTGCCGCGTTCTCCCATGTCGCGGCCTGTCTGCGAAATTCGGTCGTGTAGGCGGGCTCGCCACCTGCACCCGTGACGATCACGATCTGCCGGGCGGCGTTCGCGGAGAACGCGCAGACGACAAGTGCGGCGAGGAGCGTGGCGGCGAGTTTCATGCGAGTCCCCTCCAGCGGCGAATGCCCCACTCGCCAATAAAGCAACCAATGGCCACCGCAAGCCATGCGGCGTGGTGCCAGAGAGGGGCGGAGCGGGAGTCCGTGAGCATGCGGGGGGACTGGCGCAACAGTCCGGGCAATCCGGAGAGTTCGTCCGGGGTGAGCACGCGACCGCCCGTTGCCTCCGCGATCGCATTCATCGCTGCGCGGGCGTTGGTGGCTGTCCGAAACTCGGCGGCTTCGGAATTGATCGCAAATCCGGACTCCAGCCGGGTGACTTCGCCATCCGCGGGATCGGTGACGACGGCTTCCGCGGTCCACGCACCGGAGATCGAGGGGGCGACCGTTGCGGTGAACCGCCCCGGCGAGTCCGGAGCGGGCTGCGCGTGGAGATCCCGCCATTCGCCGGAGGGGGAACGGAGACGCATTTGCACGGACGCGTTCCGGGAAGGGCGGAAGTCCGGGCCGTTGGCTGTGATGAGAATTTCCGTCCGCCCGTTGTCAGTCCGTCGGATTTCCATCGCCGCGCGCCGCGGCACGTCCGCCATCCATCCCCGCACCGCCTGCCGCCAGAATTTGTCGAGATCGGCGCGCGAGTCGGTATCGCGAAGCCCCCAACGCCACAGGTCGCCGACCAGGATCGCCGTGCACCGGCCATTGCCAAAGCGCTGGGTCGCGATTGCGGGATGCGGCGTTCCGTCCGCGTCGATGAGCGTGGCGAGAACCTGTGCGCCGGGTTTCAGCGAGTCGAGCCCGTGGGCCACGCGAAACTCCGGCATTGCCCGCAGGCGATCCTGTTCAGCCTCCTCGGTCGCGCGCAGTCGCAGCCATGGCTGCAGCATGCCTTCGCGCGTCCACTCGAGACGGACCGGAAGACCCGGAGCCGCGGGGGACTGGCTGCCGAGGTAAACGGGGAGCAGGTCCGCCACCACGGTCTTTGCGTAGTCTCCGGCGTCGAGGGATCCGATGCCGCCGAGCATGGCCAGGCTGCCTCCGCGCTCGCTGACGTATTTGCGGAGCAGGGCGAGCTGGTCGTGGGTGAAGGCCCCGGCCTCGATGTTGTCGAGGATCACTGCGTCGAACACGAAAAGGTCCGCCTCGTTTGAGGGGAATCCTCCCTGCAGACGTTCCGCCGCATCGCCGCCGAGGCGCATGTAGATTGGCTCGTCGTAGCGCTCAACCTCGTCCGCCGGCTTCTGTCCCTGGTAAAAGGGGTGGGAGGAATCACCCGTGTTCCAGCCCATCTGCGCCTCCCCGCGCGCGATGCGCACAAGACTGGAGAGCCGGATGTCCTGGTCCTGATCCAGCGCCCGACGCAGGAACTTGTGCTCCCAGTTTGGCGTGCCGGCGATGTAGAGAACGCGAAACGGACCCGCGTCACGATTTGCGACGACGTGCCATGCATTGTTTTGCGGAATGTGGTCGCCCTCGAGTGCGGCTTCCACCCGGTAGGCGGCGGGTCCCGGCTTCTCCGGCGTTGCAAGGAACCGCACGGCAACCGTTTCGTCGTCGGCAGAGGGAACGACACGCTCCGTTTTCACGAGACTTCCGGAGGCATCGAGGAGATTTACATCCATGCCGCGACCCGCCGCGCCGGTGCAACGGACCACCGCGTCGATCGTGACCGGTGCGCTCTCGAAGACCGTTGTGGTGGCGGTGGCCCTTTCGACCGATGCTTCGGCTGCGTCGGCGTGCGGGGCGATGAGCACTGGAAAAACGGGAGGCAGATGCTCCGGGAGATTCGTGCCGGCGTCGGTGGCGGCGCCATCGGTGAACACGACAATGCCGGCGAGCGGTTCGGATCCGGGTGCGCGCTGGAGGCGTTCCAGCGCGGATCCCAGGGCCGTTTCCGAACCATCGAAGTTCAGCCCGCCGAGGGAATCCGATCGGTGAAGCGCGCGATCGAACTGGTATCGCCGCACACCGACCTCGGCCGCGAGTTTTTGCTGCCAGTCGCCGGTGGCAAGCCAGTCCGCGGCCAGGTCACCGCGCCGCCTTCCGCCGTCCTGATCGGCAATGCCCATGCTCGCGCTGTTGTCCACGAGAATTGCCACGGCGTTTGCCCCTGGCAGGGTCTGCTGGCGGATGATTTGCGGGTCCGGCAGCACAAGCAGCAGCGCGGCGAAACCGAGGACCTTGAGAGTGCCCGCGGACCAGCGGGCCCACGGGGGAAGCCGTGATGCCCTGGCGTATTGCCACGCCACGGCTGCGGCGATCAACAGGAGCGCCCCGATGGCGGGAAGCAACCATCGGCTGTCGGCCCATCCGAGACTCATTGGCCGAGAGATTCGTAGTAACGCCGGACGACTTCGGAATACCGGTCCGGCACCGGGTCGCGCTCGACGGGCGCGAGGGAATCGCGGTCGCGATCGAGCGCGTGGAGGGCGTGCAAGATCTCGTTTTCCGCTTCGACCAGCGGATGAAGGACCTTTTGTTCGAGAAGCTTCTGCGACGGAGGCGCGCTATGGCGCTTCGACTCGATCCTCAGCTCGCGGGCCGCTGCGCGGGCGCGGGAAAGAAGCGCCCTTGCCTCCGGCACATCGACCACCGCTTCCAGGTCGCGCAGACGGTCGCTCCACTGCTGGTATTGGGCCGCTTCGCCCCCGATCGAGCCGAGATTCGAACCTCCTCCGGACGAGTGGCTCGCCGAGCCGCTGGAGGTCCGGTTTGAAGGCGCACTGCGCTGCATGGGCTGTCCCGTGCGTGACCCGTCCGCGTATCCCCGCCCGGTGCCGGCGGAGGGTTCCCGTCCGTCACCAGGATTCTGNNCCTGCNGGCCCTGCTGGCCCTGCTGGCCCTGCTGGCCCTGCTGGCCCTGCTGGCCCTGCTGGCCCTGCTGGCCCTGCTGGCCCTGCTGGCCCTGCTGGCCCTGCTGGCCCTGCTGGCCCTGCTGGCCCTGCTGGNNCGGTTCGGCGCCATTTTCTTCCCCGGCAGATTGCCCGCCACGTGGCGTTCCCTGGTTTTCGGAGGACTCGGATCCGGCAGTCGGACTGGCGGCACGCCGCAGCTGTTCGATTTCGGCACGGGCGTATTCAAGCGCGGCTTTCTCGCTGCCGAGAATTTGGGATGCGGCCTCCTCGATGGACCCGCGGAGCGTTTCGACACCGCGGGCCGCGACCTGCTCGGCCTGACGCGCGCCCTCCGGATCTCCGACTGCCGAGTGGTCTCGCATAGCCTCCAGGGCGCGACGGATCCGTTCGCCATTGCCTCCGGCAGCCTCTTCCAGACGGCGGGCGACGAGTGGTTCCGTCTCCCCGGCGAGCTGGGCGGCGGCGGAGGCCTCTTCGAGGATCCGCTCGATCCGCTCGATCTGCTCCTGGGTGCGTCCTTCGAAGGAGTCCTCGGCGGCGCTCAGACTCGGCCGCGAAGGACGGGCCGCCGGATCGCGAAGTTCTCCGCCAAGCTGCTGTTGCGCCTCGGCGGCCTCCCTGGCCTGTTCGCGGAGATTGCGGAGACGTTCCGACAACTCGCCCGAGGTTTGCTGTCGGTAATTCTCGTGCGCCTGTTCCAGGTCGCGTTGGGCGCGGCTTCCCTCGGCGAGCGCGTCGCCGAGCTTGCGCTCGTCGAGGTTTCGGGCGGCCTGCTGTGCGGCTTCGCGGGCCTGATCCAGATTTGCGGGTTCGGTCGCCTCCGCGGTGCGCGGAGACGATTCGCCGGTTTGCTGGCGGGCTCGATCCAGATCGTCGAGAAGTTCGCGCTGCTGGTCGCGAAGGCGCTGAAGCCGGCGCTCGAGTTCCGCGCGCTCCTCGTCGGACTTCGCGACGCGCAAGCCCTGCAACATGCGGTTGATTTCCTCGTTCAGGTCCTTTTGCCGCTGTGCGAGATCGCGCAAACGGGTCAGCGTTTCCCGGATTTTGCGATTCTCCTCGTCGAGGGGCGCCTGGGCCGTTGTCTCGCTTTCATAACGCGGACGCATGTCCTTCAACTCCAGATCCTCGGTTGGCGGCGATCCGGAGCTGGGAGAACTTTCGCGGCCCAGGGTGAAGAGTCGCTCCGGGGGAAGGAGGCGATAGAGGTAGGCGAGTGCGGTCTGCTCGGCACCGACCGCGGCGTCCAGATCCGGCGAGGATGGATCGAGGTGCTCGATGGCGCGTGACATTTCCTCCCCGGCTGCGCGGGCGTGGCTGCGCAATTCGGGATCGTCGAGCTCGGCCTCGATCGAGCGGGCGAGGTCGCGGTTGATTGTCTGCGAGTCGCGGAGTGTCTGAAGGTCGTCCTTCGCGGGGTCAATGTCTTCGCGCAGCGAAGACCACGTGCCGTTCAGGATCTCGGTCTGGATGCGGATGCACTTGAGGCAGCGGTTCTCGCCGGCCTGGGACATCGAGGATTCCTCCTGACGGGTGGCCTCGTCAAAATGTCGCACGGGCACGATGTGAAGGTCGCCTTCCGTGCGGCGCGGCCGGCCGTCGGGTCCGATGTCCTCGGCCCAGGCATTCCAGACAAGCAGGTCGTTCGGCTTTGCGCCGATGTCCTCGAGGGCAAGCATCGTGGCAACGGGTGCCGATTTTGTGCCGGGTTCCATCGCGTCTGCGGCAACCTCGAGCGTCCGCCCGCCGGGGATCTGCACCTTCAAGCCTGCGGCGCGGATCTCGAAATCGTCCTTCACCACCGCCTCGATGGCGACCTCCTGAATTGGTGTCGCCCTCTCGCCGCGGGTCGGAAGTTTGGCGGTGATGATGGGTGTTCTGTTTTTCCGAACCTCGATGTCGAGACGATCGGCGTTGTCGTTCCTCCGACCGGCTTCATCGGATAGAGAGAGCCGATAGGTGCCGCTCGTGGTCAGCGGAAAGCGGGTCCGGAAGAGGGTCGGATCGTGTGCGTCACGTTCGAGAGGGATGGCCGCGCCTTCCTTTGGATGAAGTTCAGCGGAACGCATCGGTTGATTTGTGCGGACTTCGAGCGCGAGTTCCGTTTGCTCGATCGCGGAGATGCGGCGGGCTTCGCCGAGTTTGCGTGGGGCGCGTCCGAGATATTCCGGGAAACGAAGTTCCGCCTCCATCCGCTCGACCCGCGGGGCTTGGAATGGAATGAGCGTGTAATCCTCACTGCGTCCCTGATCGAAGGTTACGCGGTAGCGCAACGGCTCGTTCAGCGCGGCCAGCGTTGCGGAAAACGTCGGGTCCTCCAGCGTGCGGTTCAGGGGAATGGTGCGGCTTCCTCCCGATGCATCGATGAACTCGACAGCCACCTCCCCGGGGCTTTTGCTCGAAAATCGGGCGGTGATGGTGACCGGATTCCCACGCTCGACCTCCGCATTGCCGGGATGAACCTCGAGTCCGGCGATGCCGGAACGTTCTCCGGATCGTGGAAAACTCATCACCGCCAGGGAGGTGAGCGCAAGGATGGCGGCGCAAAGGGAAGCACGGCGCGCCCAGAGCGAAAATTGCACGGGGCCCTCCGGAGCAAGGTCCTCCCACGTATGCGCGGAATCGAGTGTCTCCTCGATGACGCGACGCTGGAGATAGGACAGTCCCGATTCTCCGGGCTCCTGGTCGATCGCCGCGAGAAGGGCGGTCTGGAGTTCCGGATGCGATCGCTCGATCCGCCTTGCGATTTCCCGCAGATCCGGGCGAAGGCGCGTCTGCAGCTGGCGCAGGACGAACCATCCGGCTGCGGCGAGGGATGCGAGCACGATGGTGGCGAACGGAAGCGCGTGACCCTGCATTCGGAGGGTGATGACCCCGAGGCCTGCGACGGCCACGACCAGCCACCACACTGCGCGAAGATTGTTCCACCGCCGGGCGTCGAGGCGCCTGGCGATCCGCTCGAGCTCCGATTGGAGGGGACCGATCATGAGTGAACCGCTTGGTTGCGCGATGACCATGCGGCCACGGCGGCTTCCGTCACCAACGCGACGATCGCTGCAAGAATCAGCCAACGCCACCATTTTTGACGATTCTCCGTATCCGCGCGGATTGTGACTGAACGGGATTCCGCGGTCGGGATGGACACTTCGCCCGTTTCGATGGGGATGCCGAGCGCGCGGAGCGAAGCGGTGGGGAGGGGCGTGAGGTCGGTTTCCTGGGGTGGCGGATTCACCGCAAACACGAACTGGTCGTCCACGGTGCGGTAGAGGCCGGGTCCGGTTGTTTCAAGAAACACGCCGTCCACGGAACGGACTGTCCGCCCGTCGGGAGTGCGAATTTCCGAGGCGGCGTCGCGAGGCAGCCGAACCTCATCGCCAACGTGGACCTGCGTTGGTGGCGGATGGAAGGCCGGCGACTCGGAGAGCATCGCGAGAAGAAGCGGTGCAAATTTCGAGGAGAGCGCGAGCTGGCTGTCCTGCGGACGCCAGGACGAGGTGAGCACGAAAAGGGTCCCCTTGCCGGTCGGTATACGCAGCAACGCCGGGTCGCCCGAAGAGAAGGCGGCAAGGACGCGTGCGCGTTCGGGCGCAGACATCTGCCGGTAGCGCCACGTCGCGATGGAACTGAAATTCGAAAACTTCGGGTCGGAAAAGGGTGCGAAGACCGGGTCTTCGAAATCGATGCGCCCCAACAACGCCGGCCGCTCGGGAACTACTTCTTCGACCGGGATGTCGGTCCCCGCGAGCGCGGACAGGGTGGATTGCATTCCGGCGTCGCGGAGAACGAGTAGCGCGTGTCCGCCGTCTTCGAGAGTCGTCCGCACGGCGCGCGCGGTGTCGTTGTTCAGGGGGCGGTCAATGATTGTCAGCGCCGGATTGCCCGAATCCGAGGGGTGTGCACGCAGCTGGATTGCCGGCTGCGAGGTTGCCGCAAATACTTTCGACAGGAAGAAAAGCGAGCCCGAGGGGTCGTCGGGAGCGTCCGCTCCGATGTAATCGACGGCGACGGTGAATCCGGTCTCGGGAGCGATCCACGCCCGGTTGTCGAATTCGAAGGGGTCTCCGCGGAGGTCCACGCGGTCGCTGTCCGGCCGGACTGGAAGATCCATCGCGGAGCCGGGCTCAACGCGCAGGGGTTGCGCGGCCGCCGCCGGCCATTCCACCCGAAACTCCGCGGATTCAGAGCCGGCGGAGTTCACCACGCGGACACTCCTGCCGCGGGTCGAAACGTCGATATGCACGCCCGCATTCGTCCAGTTGTCGCCGCCGATCTGCACGGGTGCGACCCGCACGCCCGGGGGCCACGGGAATCCGTCCAGTCCGTCGATGACGGCGGTTTGCTGCAGGTCGCTCACGAGATGGATCACCGCCTCCTCGCTGCCGGAGGTTTCGCGATCCTGCGAAATGAGGTCGCAGGCACCTTCAATCGCAGCGGCCAGGTTCGTCGTCCGCCAGCCCGCCTCGATCGAGCGGATCGCCGCGCGCGCGGATGCCACATCGCCGGAATCGAACGAAAGGAGCGGATGAAAGCCGTCGTCGAACACTGCGATCGCCATCCGGGTGTCCGGTGGGGCGGCATCCAGGATGGCGTCGGCCTTTTGCTTTGCGTCCGCCAGCTTCCCGCCGCGCATGCTTGCGCTCGTGTCGATGAGGATGAAGTCGCGTCTTCCGCCGGGCGCCGCCGCCGATTCGTCGGCCAGAAAGGGCCGGGTGAAGGCCAGCACGACCAGTGTGATGGCGAGACAGCGAAGCAGAAGCAGCAGGATGCGTTCGAGCCGGAGATGTCGTCGCTGCACGGGGGCGGATTCCTCGAGGAACCGCACGGCGCTGAAGCCGACCCGCTCGCGCGGTCGCCGCCGCCGGATGTGGAGAATGACCGGAACGGCGAGCGCCGCGAGCGCGGCAAAAAATAATGGAGCGAGAAATTGCATCACGTTCGCTGCCGGGAGCGTCGCGCGCCGCGATTCCGTCGCGCGCGATCGGAGAGATGGGTGAACAGCGCGCTCTCCAGGTGTTCATCGGTCGGGAAGCGGTGCAGCAGAATGCCGGCTGCATTGCAGATCCGTTCGAGCTGCCGCTGATGCCCGGCAATTCGGTCGAGATAGCGCGCCCGTGCCGTGGTGGGATCGACATGGAGGACTTCGCCGGTCTCCAGGTCTTCGAAGAGGGCGGCCTCTCCGAATGAAAACTCGATCTCCGCACGATCGAGCACCTGATACACCGACACGTCGTGTCCGCAGGCGGTGAGCGCGGAGAGTTTTGGATCAAGGGCATCGAGCGGGGCGAGAAGATCGGAGATGAGAATCACAAGTCCGCGGCGGCGGGATGTCCGCAGGACGTGATCAATCGGAAGATCCAGCGCGGTCCCCGGAGTCACGCGAGGCCGCCCGAGGGCCGCCATCAATTCATGACGTCCTTCGCGTTTGCGACGGGCGGGAACATACTGCTCGATGCCCTCGGAGAACGTGATGAGACCCGTGGTGTCGCCCTGCCGTTCGAGGAAGATTGCGAGCGACGCGGCAAGGGTGCGCGCATATTCGAGCTTCGACCAGGAGCCGGACGCGAAGTCCATCGAGCGGCTCACATCGAGGAGGAGATGGCACGCGACATTTGTCTCGTCCTCGAATTTCCGCGTGCAGGCGCGATCGCTGCGGGCGAGCAGTTTCCAGTCGAGGTAGCGCAGGTCGTCGCCGGGAACATACGGACGGTATTCCGTGAATTCGCTGGAGAATCCGTGATACGGGCTGCGGTGGATGCCGCGCCAGAATCCCTCGACGACGGCGCGTGCGCGCAGTTCGAGATTCCGGATGCGCATTAGCGCAGCCGGATCCGCAAACGAAACTGCTGGCGACGCGGGCATTCGGGTCAGATCGGGGGGGCGGATTCGATGATGCGGCGGACGATTTCGTCGACCCGGATTCCTTCGGCCTCGGCGCGGTAGTTGGGGAGGATGCGATGGCGCAGTGCGGCCGGTGCGAGAGCGTGAATGTCCTCGATCGTTACGTGGCTGCGCCCCTCAAGGAGCGCGCGTGCTTTTCCTCCAAGCACCAGACACTGGGCGGCGCGGGGGCCGGCCCCCCAGTTGACCCAGTTCTTTACGAAGTCCGGAGCGGTGGGCGATCCGGGACGCGACGCCGCTGCGATCCGGACGGCATGGCGGATCACCTCTGTCGCGATGGGGGTCCGTCGAACGACCTCCTGAAACGCGAGCAGGTCTTCGCCCGTGAAGAGCGGCTGGATCGGTTCCGGCGGTGCGGAGGTCGTCCGGCTGATCACGGCAACCTCGTCGTCCTCGGGCAGGTAGTCGATGCGGATGTCGAAAAGAAACCGGTCGAGCTGCGCCTCGGGGAGGGGATAGGTGCCTTCCATTTCGATCGGGTTTTTCGTCGCAAGCACGAAGAACGGTTTCTCCAGAGGATACCGGGAACCCGCCGCCGTGATCTGGTGCTCCTGCATGGCCTCGAGCAGGGCGGCCTGGGTTTTCGGCGGTGTGCGGTTGATTTCGTCGGCGAGCACGATGTTCGCGAAGATCGGCCCAGGGACAAAGACAAGGCGGCGGCCCTCGGCGGTCTCCGTGAGAATCTCCGTGCCGGTGATGTCCGCGGGCATCAGGTCCGGTGTGAACTGGATGCGCTTGAATGAGAGGTGAAACAGCTGGGCGATCGATTTCACCAGCAGTGTTTTCGCGAGCCCGGGCGCACCGGTGATCAGGCAATGGCCGCCCGCGAGCATTCCGATGAGCAGGTGGTCGATGACGTCCTGCTGGGCGACGATCACCTTGCGCAGTTCGGTGTCGATACGGCGTCGCGCTTTACCCAGGCGGAGGACGGTTTCCTTTTCGTCGGGAGGGATCGGAGGAGGCTGGGGATGGCTCATTGGATCAATTTGTCAGCAGGTAGAAGATGATGTTGATGCCCATGGGATAGGCGCGCTTCTTCGAAAACTCCTCGAAATACCAGGGGTCGACGCCCTCCTCCTCCCAACCGTCGCCGAGGTCGGTGTTGCGGCATACGATGACCATCATGCGCCCCTTGTCGTCGAAGATGCCGTAGTAATGCGCGCCGATGCCGCCCTTCTCCCAGAACTGGCCGGTGTGCCGGTTTTCCATTGCGATTGAGATCGACGGAATTTGCGGCTTCTCGCTGAGGTCGAAGACCGAGTGAAAAATCGGGTGATCGAGTTCGAGTTCCTGTGGCTCGCGATCGGGGAAGATGCGTTTGAGATTCTCGTAAACGTTCGCCCACTCGGCGTCGCCCCAAAAGTCGTCCAGCATCAGACAGCCTCCGTCGAGCAGGTATGCGCGCAGTGCTTGAGCCTCCTGGTCGGTCAGCTGCATGACGCCTGGTTCGACGATGTAGGTGAACGGGTAGTTGCGAAGATCCGGATCCAGAATCGAGAGCAGTCGCGACTGGGGATTGGTTTCGAGCGCCGTGAGCTGCTGAAGACGGTAGGGAAAATTCAGATCGCTGTCCGGAAAATCAACGTCCCAGTCCGGATGATGCTGCGGGCGCAGTCGCGCAAACGTGAAGACGTCATGTTGGAATTGCGGGGAAATCTTCCACGCGTCGTTCGGCGGAGGATCCCCCGGTTTGCGATCCTGCCCGGAGGCCATCATTGCGCAGGCGAGCAGCCAGACGGACAGGTGGCGGACGAACCGGGTCATTCCTTGCGCCCTCCGGTGATCTCGAGGAGCAACTCGAGTGCCGCTTCGAACCGGGGATTCTCCTCCAGCGCGACGAGGACCTGTTGTTTCGCGCGGGGGTCGCCATGCTTGTGCAGCATGCGCGCATATTCCATGCGGATACGCATCGCCGCGAGCGGCTGCGTGGCGAGCAGACCTTCCATGATGGACGCAGCCGAGTTCAAGCGCCCTCGCGATTCCTCACCCCGCGCGAGAGCCAGCAGGGCGTCGGGTTGCGCGGGATCGATGGCAAGCACGGCTTCCGCCGCGGACGCGATCTCGAGCCGGTTTTCCCGTTTGCTTGCGATCTCGAGCAGTCGCCGGGCTGCGGGGAGGGATCCCGCGTCGAGTTTCAGCAGCGTGCGGAGGGCCTTTTCCTCGGACGCGGCATCGCCAAGCTCGCGATACGCCTGCGCGAGAAGGAGCCAGGGATTGTCGGATTCGCGATTTTCCGGCTCGAGGGCTACCAGTGGCTCGAGGAGCGATTTCACATCGTTCCACCTGCCGGCCTTTGCGAACTCATGGGCCCGAGCCATCCCAGCGAAGAAGCGGTTCGGAGCGAAGGCGGAAAAAGCGTCCGGCGCCGCGCGAAACATCGCGTATTCGGCGTCGCTGAGAGGCCGCCAGTCCATGCGGGGCCCGTAGGCTTCCGCGCGTTCCTTCGCATAGGCGGCGAAGGCGGGTTCGAGCTCGTCGAGCGGCCCGGCTTCCGCCTCGATTGCTGCGTCGATGCCCTTCGTTTCGAAAAGGTGCTTCAGGATCCGGCGAAGGCCCTCGGTGCCAACACGCTCGCACAGAAAGTCGACGGCGAGACTCGATTCAAAATACGCGCGGTCGATGTTCTCATGAAACAGGTCGTCGAGCCGGCGGATCGGCTGCACGCCATTTTCCAGAATGGCAGCGCGCCGCGCGGCGGTCATTCCCATGCCCCAGCCGCGGTTTGCCGCATTTTCCTCGTGCACGCTGATGCCCTCGCTCAACCACCGCGGAATGCGGTGCCGCGTGGCGGTAAGCGTGATCGAGTGCGCCATCTCGTGCCAGAGCACACCCTCCCAGTTTGCGCGGCCGATGCGTCCTGTCGGGCTCGCGGTGGTGATCAAAGGGCCGAAACAGACCCCGAGAAATCCTTCGCCTCCCGGGAGCGAGAACGTGCGCACGGCGAAGTCCTGCTGCGTCGGCAGCATGTCAACCAGCACCGGAAACGGGAGGCGGACGTCGTATTTCTTCGCAAACGTCCGTCGCGCCTGTTCACACAATTTCAGAACCCGCGGACCAAAGAGCGCGGCTTCGCCGGCATCCATCCGCACCCGCACGCCGTCGCCATCCAGCGTCCGCATGCGGTCGATCACGTCCTTCAATGTCACGAGATTGTAGGCCGCAACATGGTAGGGATCCCGGGCCTGCACGCTTTGAATATAACGCCAGCCCTCGTCCTCGCGGCCGAACCGCAGCAGATTGTTCCCCAGCTCGAACTGCACAGGGAGATATGCGGGAGCCAGCTGGAGGGCCTGCTCGAGTTGTTCGATGGCCTCGGCAAACCGGTAGCGTCGTCCCAGTCCGGCACCGATGATATGGTCGACCTCTGGATTTTCCGGCCACGGTTCCAGAGCTTTCGCCCGCGCCGTCTTCGCTTCCTCCGGCTTTTCTTCAAGGCTGGCGAGCAGACTCTTCAGCGCCCACGCGCGCGGGTTTGCGGAATTGATTTCCAGTGCGGCGTCGATGGCCTTCCGGGCGGTGTCGAAATCCGCGGCGTCGGTGGCCTTTTCCGCGCGCAACAACAGCGCCGGCACGTGGCGTGGATTTTTTTCGAGGGTCAGATCCAGATACCGTTGCAATGGCTCCGGGTTTTGAAAGGAACTCGCCAGACCGAAGAGGAGATCCGGATCCGCGGGGAATTGTTCGAGACCCCGCCGGAATGTCTCCGACGCCAGCAGATGGTCGCGTTTGTCCAGGGCGATGCCTCCCAGCGCGAGGAACGGTTCCCGTCCCGCATCCTTCGCCCGGGTGGCTGGCGTGAGCACCCGGTCGAGAACGAGTCGCGGATCTGCCCCGAGCTTTTGCAACGCAAGTCCGCGTGCGGCCGCCTCCGCCGGGGTCTCCTTCGCAGGGTCGAATGCATCGGGCTGGGTCTGAGCGGCCAGCATCAAGGCGTGCATCGCCAGCGCGCCGTCGCCGACCGCGAGGAGCGCATCGTAACAGGTGACCTGCACCGGCGCATCCGTGCGGAAACGTCCAATCGCCTGCCGTGCCAGCGCAGCCGCTTGCGAATACTTCCCCTGTGCAAGAAGCGAACGAATCGCAACGCGCATCATGACGGGATCTGACAATGCCCGCGACACGGTGGCATTCTCCGCGGCGGCATAGTCCCCACGGATCAACGCTTCCTCCGCGGTTTCCCCGCGAGCCGTCGTCAAACATGCGACGGCAAGTGCGAGGACGAGCAACGATTGGGGGCGCCGCGGCACGGCCGGAACGTAGCCGCGCATCACACATTTGCCAAGAGTCAACGAGCCGTGTCCGGAGCAAAGACGCGTGCGGGGGCGTTTGAACCCGCCCCGAAGCGGGACTGGCATTCGGGCGCCCTGTGCGCTGTAAGGTGCGAGCGTTCCGCGTTCCGGGGGAGGTGCGCCGTCGTGGCATTCATCGCGGCGGCCGATATCTTTTTTCCCCTCCAGAGTCAGAAGGGTTGCGCATAGGGAGAGTCGAACTTCTCCGATCAATCAGCGGTCAATCCCGGGTCGTGTCCCCCTATACGAGATTAGGGGGGATCGATTACGGCGCCCGTAGCTCACTTCGACGAATTTCGGGCATGACAAATCCCGTTCAACATTCCGAAGGCGCGATTGCGCGTGCGATCGAGCAGCAGACGGCGAAGCTTCCGTCTGACACTTTTCTTTGGCTAGCGATCGGATCGATTGCAACGTCCCTCGCATTGAAGTGCGCAAGAAAGAACCACGGAGCACTTTTCGTCGGGCAGTGGGTCCCAACGCTTCTCGTCTTGGGACTTTACAACAAGACAGTGAAGCAACTGGGTTCTGATCGCACCGACGCGTGACCGATTCCGTCGCGAAGCATTGCGTGTCCGCGCCACACCCGCGATCGACAGCGTGCATCCTCAAGCGTGAGAACTGATCCTCTTATCCGAGCCGGCATCGTTTTGGGGATTGGCTTGGGGGGATTCTTCGACGGGATTCTGCTTCATCAGATTCTCGGATGGCATCACGTGGTGTGTCTCACCGCGACGTGTCAGCCACGCTCAGTCAGTGAGCTGCAATGGCAAACCGTTCAGGACGGATGGTTCCATCTCGCGATGTTGGTGATTACCACCGCGGGAATCGCATTGCTGTTTCACACCGCGGGACGTCAGCCGGCAACCTGGCATCGAAATGCGCTTTCCGGAGCCCTCATTATGGGTTGGGGGATTTTCAATCTGCTCGAAGGACTCATCAACCACCAGCTGTTGGGCTTGCATCATGTCCTGCCGGGCCATCGCCATGAGTTTTTGTTCGATATGCTCTTCCTGTTATCGGGCGTTGTTTTGATTTTCGGCGGCCGCGTCCTCAGTCGAAGAATCCCATCATGCCACAGAACGCCGACACCGACCCGCGTCGACGGCTCTGAATGACCGATGAAGCCACGGAAGACATCGATCCATCAGAGTTCCGGCAACCGGGGTGACGAACTCGCGGAGTCCTCCAACGTCAAAGTCCACCTCGGCTTGGTGAGCTCCATCGAGGCGTGGTGCCGCAGAGGAAGGGGCATAAGCGGCCCATGCGATCAACACGGAACAGCCGGCGCACTCCAGAATTTCCCGCATGGCTTTGCCTGCTCCTGGGAATCAGCAAGCAGGTTATGCCCGCATCTCTTTGTCGCCCCGCTCGCGATTTCGTTTTTCCGGAGGCGCGTTGGACGTGAGCAGTTCGTTTAGTTTTGCTTGAAGAGACTCGGGGATCAGCCGGCGCATGAACACCATCGTCTTGTTCGCCATTCCGGGGACGATGACGCGATCCCCGCGCATTGCCGCTTCGTAGCCGCTTTTTGCCACATCTTGCGGCGCCATCAGCTGGGCCTGCTGAAATGCGCGACTTTCGATCATATCCGCTTTCAGGAAGAAGTCAGTGTCCGTCGGCCCAGGGCAGAGGGCAGTGACCGTGACGCCAGTGTCCTTGAGTTCCGTGGCCAGCGATTCACTGTAGTGGAGGACAAACGCTTTCGTGGCGCTGTAGACAGCGTAACCGGGCCCGGGCTCGAATCCGGCGATCGAAGCGGTATTTAAAATGCGACCGGCACCACGAGCCACCATTGCGGGCAGAAACAGCTTCGTGAGGCGGAGGACGGCCACGATGTTCAGCTTCACCATCGCGATGTCGTCTTCGAGGGAAATTTCCCATGAATTTCCTCGTTTGCCGTGTCCGGCGTTATTCACAAGAATCTCGATGGATTGATCGGCTAGAGCCTCGATCTGCTCGATGCTTCCGGGATCTCGAAGATCGACCGCAATCACGTCTACTGGCACGCCATACTCGTCGGCAATTTCGTCCGCGATGGATTGAAGTTCATCTTCGTCGGGAGCGACCAGAACCAGCGAGTGACCATGTGCTGCGAACTCTCTGGCAAGGTGGTAACCGATGCCGCTGGATGCTCCGGTGATCAGGGTTTTCGGAAGGGGGGACTTCATGAATTGGTATCGGGCGCCGCAGACCGCCAGTTGCAGGGCAATCGTCTGACCGTTTCGTAGGGGAATGCAGAGGTTCCCGAAGAAATCCAACAACCTGGTTTTCTAATGGGCGCAGATCGGAAGGCGCCGACGATGCACTGGCATGCAGAGACTGCTCATTTCAGCTGCCGTTGCCGTTGCGATCATCTTCAGTGCCTGTGATCGAAAGTCCTCCGAAGCTGCGGGAGAAGCTGCCACCTCCCAAAACACGCCACAGACCTCTGCGGCGATGTCAGCGGAGGAAGAGCGCGATACCGCTGCGGGGTATCGTTATGGAGATCCGACGACGGCTTCCACGGCTCCTATTCGCGTTGGTGGATTGGTCCCCGATGACTTTACCCGGCGCGCTCAGCGCTATGAGGCCGAAATCGTTGCCGTCGAGATTACGCCGGAACGGCCAGGGGGTGAGGATGAACCTCTCCTGGTGGATTACGCGACGTTGGCCTCGCGCCACGCTGTCGAATGCAGGCATGCTATGGAAAAGACGCAGCGACCCAGCCTGAAACTGATTGCCGGCGCGGGTGCCTCGGCGCAGGACATTGTGCTTGGCAAGCTCCGGGTCATCGCGGAGGGAGGGAAGATCGAGCTGCCAAGCGTCCGCACGGGTTCGACCGCGGCGGCGATTGGAGACGCTTCTTTCAGTGTCCCCGCCGGTGAATTTGACCGCGCCTTTCTCGAGGAAATATTCGTTCCAAACACGGAGGAGTTACGATCTTCGGCGGATCGTCTTCGGGAGCAATCGAAGAATCCGTCGCTCGGACGGCTGGCTCAAGTTGCGGCAGAGATTCTCGATTTCCACCTTGAGATCGCACGTGCGGAGTTGGCCGATTTGGACGCCGGAAAGGCCGACGCCGGAGCGCAGACGCGTTGAAGTGGCGTCCAGGGTATCCGGCGGTTCGCCTAACCCTAGGGGCGACTCATCCGACTTCCCGACCTTGAGTGCAGTGGCCGGGATCGAACGCTCCTCGAACCATCAAACGCCATGTTTATTCATCAACCAAAACTCCAATACCGCACGAAACCCGACCGTCCCGATCCGCTGTTCGCCATGAAGCTGCAGGAGGTGATCGGCGGCCAATGGGGCGAGATGTCCGTAATGATGCAGTATCTGTTCCAAGGCTGGAATTGCCGCGGTCCGGCCAAATACCGCGATATGCTCATGGACATCGCCACTGAGGAAATCGGCCATGTCGAAATGCTTTCTCTTATGGTCGCGCAACTCCTTGAGGGAGCGGATGCACAAACGACGGAAGCCGCGGCAAAGGGAAGCTCCGTGGTGGAAGCGATGCTGGGCGGTAGCAGTCCGAAGGACCTTCTCATGGCCGCCGCGATGAACCCGCAGCATCTCATCGTGTCCGGTCAGGGTGCCATGCCTGCGGATAGTTTGGGCAACCGGTGGACCGCCGCGTATATCGTCGCCAGCGGAAATCTTCTCGCCGATTTTCGGATGAACGTAACTGCGGAAAGCCAGGGGCGGCTGCAGGTGGCGCGGCTCTATAATATGACGGAGGACGCTGGCGTGCGTGATTTTCTGAGCTTTCTCCTCGCGCGCGATACGATGCATCAGAACCAGTTTCTGGCGGCTATCGAGGAACTCAAGGCCGATGGCTTGGATGACACGCCCTGTCCGGCGAGCTTCCCGCAGGATCGGGAAGCGAGAGAGTTCAGTTACCAATACCTGAATTTCTCCACAGGAACCGAGAGCCGTGAAGGGCGCTGGGCAGACGGCCCGACTCCGGACGGCAGGGGAACGTTCGAGTATGTTGAAACGCCGAACGCCCACGGGCAGGAGGCCGCACTGGTCAACAAGGCCGATCCATTGTTCTACGGCACCGCGACTGCACCGATGCCAGCGGATGCGAACGGATGAGTCGTATGTTCAGGCCGCTCCGGCGCATTCGAGCCGGAGCGGAGGGGTGGGTTGCCCTAGCGTGAAACCTCGCCGACTCGTGGCGAAGCGGACTCATGGACGCCAGTCTGAAGTCGGAAGACGAGTTCGCCACCGAGCCACCCTCCAACGAAGCCGAAAAACAGCGCCAGGATGGAGCAACCGATGGCGATGGGTGAGGGATTTCCAGGTTCTCCGAGGCGAAGCCCAGCGCTCAATGCGAAGAGAATGAGCATGCAAAGGTTTGCGAGCGCGTGTGCGGCACCCACTCGCCGGGCCTTTGTGCCCGGGGGCAAGTGAATCCAATCGATGAAGCCGACGGTCCCCGCCAGGAGTCCGGATGCGATCCCGGCGACAATGAGCCAGAACGAGAAGATTCCCCAGAGGTCCCCTCCGGTCAAAATTCGAACCAAGTCCGCAACGACGGAGGCAGGCAGAAGCCCCAGAGGGAATGCGATGAGCATCGGGTGGACCGGATGCCCGTGAATGTGAACGTGCGCTTGCATAAAGCTAGTCGGTTGTCTCCGACCCTCGCGCCAGGCACCGAGTGAGAGTCGCTGAAAATTCAGGGCGATGACGGGATCGAACGACGCATTCCACCCGCCTCATCCAGAGTTCCTTGACCCGTTCTCGATCTTCTTCGAGTTCGGCGGCCAGTTTCTCCACATCATAACTTTCCTGGTAGACGGGAAGTCCCTCCACCTCGACGGAATACTTGATCACAAGTTTCGCGTCGGGTGCGAGTGGCTCTGTGCTCGAAGTAAGACCTACATCCGGCATGGCAATCGTAATCGTGTTTCGCCGCCGCTACGGGTGTATGAGGTCAAGGCGACATCCGTAGCGGCGACCTGCTATGGCCGACTTTGGGACGAGACGATGGCGAGGACCTGCCCAACGGCGGGAAACTATGCGTGGCGCACCTCGTGGCGGTTTTCGATGAGCGCTGGGGTATTACGGGTCATCAATCCGGCAGCGATCTCAAACAGCCCGACAATGAGATGCGGCAAATACACTCGGTCGGCGAATCCAAAGAGCCATGGAGATGCGGCAAGAAGAGCGCCCGACACGACATCCAATGCAAGGTGGACCTTGAACGGAATGATGCGGATGATTCCCCATTCGTAGGCCGTAAGCAGACTGTAGACGATCGCTCCCGCCCCGAGGATGACCGGAACGAAGGTTGCAGGGCCATCGTCCGCGAAGCCGAGCAGCCAGGGCGCCGCGATAAGGAGAGCCGACACAAGATAGTCGAGCAGACCGTGAACATTGCGAGGGATCATTTTCATGTCACCAGTTCGCAGGCAGCCACCCTCCCGCCGGTGCGAATCTCACATGAGAGACGTGTCGGGAAATCCGGCAGGCTGTGACGAGGCAGGAAAAGTGTAGGTCCACGCCAGCTTCGACGCCGCACCGCCGTTCCGATGGCACTGAAACGCTCTCCATACTGGCTAGGTAGGTTCGGAACGAAACCCCATTTCCCTAGTCGGACCATGGGACATTGATCCGACCGTTCAGGCTGCTCACCAGTTTTGAATACGCCTTGCGCAGGAGTTCTTCGAACGGCGTGCCGCGTTGCGCCGCCAACGGCTTCTGCGCGATGAATACCGAAGCAATCTCCGGACTCCGTTAGTTCCAGCATCGGAAACGAAGCGAGTCTTCGGTGAACTCGGATCCACGGCGTAATTCCATTCGTTGCGATCGTTCCATGAAAACTCTGGCAATTGCCTCCAAGCTTCCACAAACTACCAGCCCCCGGAAACTTTGAGGGCGCACGTCGAGGGATGATTCGATTTGTTCACACGGCCGATTGGCAAATCGGCAAGCCTTACGCTTCCGTTGAAGAGGCACACAATCGTGCGTTACTTCAGCAGGAGCGGGTCGAGGTCATCCGCAGAATCGGTGCTCTGGCCCGGCAGCACGAGGCATCTTTTGTTCTGGTTGCTGGAGACCTTTTTGACTCGCCGACACCCACAAAATCCGTGGTCTCCGCGGCTTGTGCGGCGATTGGGTCGATTGAGTTGCCCGTTTTGGCAATCCCGGGCAACCATGATCATGCGGGGCCGGGAAGCGTTTGGGAGCAGGAGTTCTTCGAACGTGAGCGGGCGAGTCTTGCTCCAAATTTTCGGATCCTTCGAACGCCCGAGCCCGTCGAAGTTGGGGATGCCGTGATTTTTCCCTGTCCGTTGCTCCGCCGTTCCGAGTCGGTGGATACGACTGCCTGGTTACGCGATGGTGGGGCTTTTGAGGTGGCGGGAAACAAGGTGCGAATCGTCCTCGCCCACGGCAGCACGCAGGGATTCGAAAGTTCCGGCGATGACGATGAATTTTCGGAGGCCTCCAACCGAATTGATCTGGCCAGGCTGGATCAAGCAGCGCTCGACTACATCGCTCTGGGGGACTGGCACGGCACGAAGCAGGTTGCAGCGAAAGCCTGGTATAGCGGCACTCCAGAGATCGACCGGTTCCCGAAAGGAGATCTCAACGACCCCGGGAATGTTCTTCTCGTTACGGCCGGACGTGAGCGGCCGTGTGTCGTGGAAAACATACGCACCGCCCGCTTCGGTTGGCATCGGCTGCAGCGATGCCTGATGGAAGATGAGGCCGTGGATCGGCTGCGGGAGGAGATCGATGCGTTGTTGGAAAACCGGGCGCAGCAGGATCTTTTGCGTCTGGAGCTTTCGGGGGCTCTCGGGTTCCATGCGACCACGAAACTCGAGGACCTCCTGGAAAGCCTTCGCGCGCGCCTCCTCAGATTGCGGCTTTCGAGCTCGACGGTTCTCGCTCCCTCGGAAGCGGAGTTGCAGGCGCTTACGGGGCGCGTTTCCGATCCGTTGGTTGCCCGGGTTGCCCAGCAGCTTTCGACTCTTGCTGCCGGAGAAGGTGAATCTGCGCGTGTCGCACAAGTCGCGCTTCGGGAACTCCACGCTGCCTGTCGTTCACGATGAAGCTGCGCTCCCTGCACCTCAAAAATTATCGGATCCATCGCGAGCTGCGCGTCGAGTTCGATGAGCGCAGAACGCTCATTGGCGGACCCAACGAGTGCGGAAAGAGCACGCTGGTGGAGGCGTTGCATCGGGCCTTCTTCCTTAGGGCAAAGGGCAACACCGAGTTTCACCGGGCGATGAGTTCCCTTCACGGCGGGGAACCGGAAGTCGAGGTCGAGTTCTCGGTTCACGGGAAAACTCATCGCCTGAGAAAGCGATTTGGATCGCGTGGAACGACCACCCTTGTTCGCGAAGGCGGGGAGACACTTTCCGGTGACGAAGCGGAGTCCGAAGTTGCCCGACTGCTCTGCATCGGCGAGCCGGTGACTGGCAAGGCGGTCGCCGTGCAATGGGGGCATATCTGGGTTCGACAGGGATTTGGTGGCGACGATCCAACGGAGGACGCGACGGCCCAACAAGCCACGCTCCTTCAGCGTTTGCAGGAAATGGGCGGAGCGATCGCCGTGCAGTCCACGCTGGATTCCGAACTCGCGGATCGTTTCCACGCGGCGAAGGACGCTCTTTTCGTGGGTAGCGGAAAACCCCGGGCGGGTTCCGAATTGGAGCGGGCGCAGTTTGCGGCCGCGGAGGCTGAAGCCGCGAGACAGGAGGCTGAAGCCCGGCTGCACCGTTCGTTCGATGCGATGCGGGAGTTTGACGAGGCGAGTCGCGCCATTGTCGAGGCGACGGCGGGCCTCTCGAAACTTGGCGAGCAAAGGCAGGCACTCGAGGAGCGATCGCGAAAGGTCGAGGCTCTCCGGCGGACGGAAGCCGATCAGATTCGGACTCTCGACGAGGTGTCAAAGCAGCTCGCAGAGCTGGAAACCACCCATGCGAAAGTCAATGGGATCGCAGGGGAGATCCAACGGCTCACCGCCGATCTTGCGCCTCGAGAAACGATCGTCGAGAAGCTGCGGACATCCGCCGAAGCGGCTCGCACCGCGATGGAGAATGCCTCCCGCAAATACGATGCCGGACTGGAACGTTCCCGGCACCAGCGGGCGGCAAAAGAACTTTTCCAGGCTGCGATTTCCTTCCGGGAGCAGGAGCGCTTTCTTGCCGATTTGACGGAACGTCAGAAAAAGGTGGATGAGCTTCGCGCCCGGGAGGCCGGACTGCGCGAAGAACTCGCCCGACTTCCGGAAGTCGACGATGCCAGGTTGGAGACCCTTCGGAATCTGCTTTCGAAACAGGACACTCTCCTGGCTGCGGTCCGTGCGATGGCCGCGAGTCTCGACGTCATCGAGACGGATGTTCCGATTTTCGTGGGTGGGCGGGAATTGACTCCCGGACAGGAACTGCATCTTTCCGAAGATACGGAGATCGCAATCGGAGAACGCATCCGGGTTCGGATCCGGCCGGGCGGAGGAGATCGGCTCGCGCAAGCCCGCAACGATCTCCAGGCCGCATCTCGTGCCTATGCGGATGCGCTTGCAAAGGCCGGAGTCGATTCGATTGAGAGCGCAACGGAAGTCGCCGTCAAACGTCGGAATCTGAATGAGCGCATTCAATCCACTGCCGCGAGCCTTGCGGAATGGGATCCCGAGAAGCTCGCCACCCAGCTCGCGGCCGCGAAAGAGGGGCTTGCCGCCGCAGAGGCGGAATTTGATCGTCGGCGTTCCCAGTCCCGGGATGTGGAGGTTCCATCTGATCTGGCGGATATCCGGACGGAGCTTGGTCGCGTCTCGACTGCGCTTCGGGAGATGGAGCAAGCGGAAACCGCTCTGAAATCAGCCCGCGATGCCGCGGCCGCCCACGCGAAGCACCAGGACGAACAGCTCTCCACTGCCGTAACTGCGATTGATGCGGGTCGCCAGAAGATCCGGGACCGCGAATTGGAGCTTCGACTCCTGGAGGAGACTCACGGGAACAACGACGCGCGGGATTTGCGTCTCAAGAAACTTCGTGAGGATCAATCGACCGCAGCGAATGCGCTCAAGGCGACCCAGACTGCACTTGGCGAGCTTGGTGCGGAGCACCTTTCCTCGGATGTCGAACGAATCCAGCGCGCCATCGATGCTGCACAAACATCCCTGGGAGACGCGCGCACTCGGTTGGCCGTTGCGCAGTCCACCCTTCGCAGTGATGGCAGCGACGATCCCCAGGCTGATCTCCAGAACTCGGTGGCTCGGGAGCAATCTGCACAGACCCACCTCGCGGCGGTCCGGCGTCGGTCGGAGGCGATTCGCATGTTGAGCGACCTCTTTGCTCAGGAGCAGCGTGCGCTGGCGGATCAATTCACCCAGCCGCTCGCGGATACAATCTCGGGTTATCTCGAGTGCTTGTTTGGACCGGGAACCCGGGCCAAGGTCGTTTTCGACGAACAAAAGTTTCAGGGCCTGCAGCTTGTCCGGCGATCGCATGGCGGGGCGGCTTTCAAATTCGAAACGCTGAGCGGTGGCGCCAGGGAGCAGGTTGCCGCAGCCGTTCGTCTCGCGATGGCCGAGATTCTATGCACCGGATTCGGTGGCTGCCTCCCGGTCATATTCGACGACGCGTTCGCATATTCCGATCCGGACCGTGTTCAAACGCTGCAACGCATGCTCGACCTGGCGGCATCACGAGGACTTCAGGTCATTGTGCTCACCTGCAATCCCTCTGACTACGTGGCTCTCGGTGCACGGCAGACTCTGATTTCCCCGACCACCGTTGCCGCGAGTTCGAGCCCCACGGTGGAAGCTGGTGGTTCTGGTGATGATGAGGAAGTGGCCGACAGTTCCGTTTCCGAGGAGGAGAAGCAGGAGTTTTTGACCAAGCTAGCGAATGCCGGCGGCAGCGCCGGTAATCAGAGCCTCCGCGAGGCCTTGGGCTGGAGTGAGTCGACCTACATGGCCGTCAAACAGGCATTGCTCGATGCCGGCGAAATCGTGTCCGGTCGAGGCCGCGGTGGAAGCGTGAGCCTTTCTCATCTGACCGTTGGAGGCGGAAGCAGCTAGAGCAGGCCATGATCGACTCCACTTGTCCTGGATGCCAAAGACGATCTGCTGATCCGGTCAACTCCTTCATGACCCTTAACCAATTCTGGCTCTTGGAAGAGTCGAACGGAGAAACGTGGCAAAGAAACCGGAAATCCGCGCATTCGCTTCACTACTCGCTGAATTTCAGGCTCTGCCGAACACTCATCGGCGGAAGACGATCATGGAGGTGTCCGGATACCCGCACTACGAAAACGTCACGAGCAACATGCTCGCGTTTCTTTTCGATCCCGATGAAGAGCACGAACTGAGAGACCTGATGTTGCGAGCGTTTCTCCGGATGGCCGGGCACGCTGATATTGCAGAGATCGGATCCGTGCGCATCGTTCGGGAAGAATGCACGGATTCGGGAAACCGAATCGATCTTCTGATCGATGCAGAGACATTTACGATCTGCATCGAGAACAAGATCTTTGCGGCTACAAACAACGACCTTGGAGACTACGCGAAGCACCTGCGCCGCTACAGTGCTAACAAGTCTGTCGTTGTAAAAGCGCTACTCGGAGTCAAACCCTACGATGAGGGGCAGCTCGGGGCAGGATTCCGTGGATTCACATATCCACAATTCTGGCGGCATGTCCGTTCCCTTTTGGGAGAATACAGCGCTTCGGCAGATCCGAAGGGGACGTTTCGAGATTCTTCCAATGCTCTTTGCGGCCCGCGTAACATCTGGCATAGTAAGCGCCTGATTGTGGTCGAGGAGAAATTGAACGCACGTCTTTTCCCACGTTTCACGGGTTGCTCGCTTTCACGCCGTGAACCGTGAATACAAGCGTGAACAATCCCGGGTGTTCTTTTCCTCTCACTCTGTAAGTCATTTCCAGTGTAATGCGCCCGTAGCTCAGTGGATAGAGCACCGGTCTTCTAAACCGATGGTCGCTGGTTCGATCCCAGCCGGGCGCGCCACCTTCACGCCGGGGGTGCTGGCTGAGGTTGCCGTGCACGATGAGTGACGGCGTGATCATCTCGAGTCTTTTCGCGTCAGACCGATCATACCAAGGTATGATGGAAAGGCGGCGACGCTCCCGTATGGTCGGAGTGCATCATGAAGCGCATTTCCATTGTCGACGACGACGAGTCCGTTCGGGAGTCGTTGGAGAGTTTGCTGAAGTCGGCGGGATTCTGCGTGGCGCTCTTTGACGGGGCGGAAACGTTTCTCGGCGCGGAGGGCGCGCGAAATTCCGATTGCCTGATTCTTGACGTGCGGCTCGGAGGAATGAGCGGTCCGGAGCTGCAGCGGATTCTTGCCGCACGACATCCGTCGCTGCCGATCATTTTCATTACCGCGCATGGCACCGAGGCGCTGCGTGAACGGGTGATCGCGGCCGGCGCGCGCGATTGTTTTTTGAAGCCGTTCAACGACGAGAAACTGCTCGCAGCCGTCGAGGCGGCGGTAGGGCTCGCTCCCAGGCACGATACGTGATCGAATAACTCCACTGGCATGGAAACCGCGATTCCGCCAATCTGCGTCGTCGACGACGACGCCGGAGTTCGCGAGGCGATTGAAAATCTCCTCCGCGCCGAGGGATTCGAGGTGGAGTTGTTTGCTTCGGCGCAGCGGTTCGTGGCCAGGGCGGGGATGGCGCCGCTCTCGTGCGTGATTCTCGACGTGGAGCTGCCGGGGCTGAGCGGCCTCGATTTGCAGCGCGAGCTGACCGTTGCCGGGCTCGACATACCGATCATTTTTCTCACGGGCCACGGGAGCATCCCGATGTCGGTGCGAGCGATGAAGGCCGGGGCCATCGAGTTTCTAACCAAGCCGTTCGAGGCGGACGATCTGTTGGGCGCGATCCAGCAGGCGGTGTCCGGAACGCATTCCGAGGAGCTGGAGATCACGAACGATTCGCCGGACATCGTCGGCGAAAGTCGCGCGCTGAAGAGCGTTCTTGCGCGGATTCAAATGGTGGCGCCGACCGATTCCACGGTGCTCGTGCTTGGCGAGACCGGGACGGGGAAGGAGGTGATCGCGAAGGAAATTCACCGTCGCAGCCGGCGCGCGGACAAGCCGTTGATCCGCGTGAATTGCGCGTCGATTCCGAAGGAACTCTACGAGAGCGAGTTTTTCGGACACGTGAAGGGCGCGTTCACCGGAGCGTTCAAGGATCGCATCGGGCGGTTCGAGGCGGCGAACGGCGGCACGCTCTTTCTCGACGAGATCGGCGAGATTCCGCCCGATCTGCAAAGCAAGCTGCTGCGCGCGCTGCAGGAAAAGCAATACGAGCGAATCGGCGAGGATCGCACGAGGAAGGTCGACGTGCGCATCGTCGCGGCGACCAATCGCGATCTGAAGGCGGAGGTGGCCGCCGGACGCTTCCGCGAGGATCTCTACTACCGGCTGAACGTGTTTCCGCTCGAGGTCGCGCCTTTGCGTGAGCGGCCGGACGACATTCCGCTGCTCGCGAAGCATTTCATGACGCTCGTCGCGAAGGAGATGAACTGCCCGAGGTCGCGGCTCACGCCGGCCGGGATCGCCGCCCTTCAGAATTACCATTGGCCTGGAAACATCCGCGAACTGCGCAATGTCATCGAGCGCGCAGTCATTCTCGCGCAGGGAGGCGCACTGGAGTTCGACCTTCCGGTTTCCGTGTCGACTCCGCTGCCGGCGGGTGAGGCGAATTCGAACGGCGCCGACCCGGAGTTTCTGACCGAACCGGAGCTTCAGCGCCGGGAGCGGGAGAATCTCCGCATCGTCCTCGAAAAGGCGGACTGGAAGATCAAGGGCCCCGGCGGAGCCGCGGAATTGCTGGGCTTGAAGCCGACGACGCTGCTGTCGCGAATGAAGAAAATGGGCCTGCAACGCGGCGCGGGGCCCGCGAACCCGCCCTGAACTCGTGGCGCTCTCCGGCACATCCGCGGTTCCCGGCAGTCAGCCCGTCCGGCTGGCTCGATCCTGGCGGCATCGCTGTCCGGTCGGACTCCGGTATGTGCTCGCTCTGCTGCTCGTCGGGCTCGCGTGGGTGGTCACGTTTGCCGTGCGCCAGTCGTTGGACGCGCCCTCGTTTCAAACGCCGTTTTTCGTTTGCGCGATCGTTCTCAGCGGATGGCTCGGTGGCTTGAGGCCGGGAATCGTCGCGACCGCGCTGTCGATCTTCCTCATCGAATTCACCTTTACCGATCCGCGCTACACGTTCGGGTTCACATTGAGCGAGGTGCCGAAGTTCACCGTTTTCTTTTTCACCGGCGCATTCATCAGCTGGCTTGCGCATCGTCAGCGACGGGACGAGGAGGCGCTCCTGGTCGCGCGAGAAAACCTCGAGGAAAAGGTGCGCGAGCGGACGCTTGATCTCGAGGCGACGAATGCACAGCTCAAACTCGAGATCGACGAGCGGACGCGCGCCGAGCGGGAACTGCAGCGGCTCAACCGCATCTGGCGAGTGCGGAGTTTGTTCAATCGTGCGGTGGCGCGAAGCCACGACGAGTCCGAGCTGCTGCAGCGTGTCTGCCAGACGATGATCAGGGCCGGCGGCTGCGAACTCGCCTGGATCGGTTTCCCGCGGGAGGAAGGAATTCCGGCTGCCGCACATGCGGTCACGGCGGGAATTCATGCGCCGGAGGTCGCGTGGTCGAATGAAAGCTGTGGTCGCAAGCTTGCCCTGCGATCCGTTCGCTCCGGCGCACCCGCGACATCGGACTGCACGGCATTGTCCACGACGACGAATTCCTGGAGTGTCGCGAACGACATCCGGTCGATTCTGGCGCTGCCGTTGATCCCCGACGGTGCGGCGATCGGCAGTCTGCTCGTCTATTCCGGAGAGCCCGACGCGTTCGACGCCAAGGAAACGGAACTGCTCCGACAGGCGGCCAACGACGTGGCGCAGGGAATCATGCTTTTCCGGGCCCGGGAGGCGAGGGCGTCTGCGGAAGCGGCGCTCGAGGAAACGCAGGCCGAGCTGGCCCGCGTGGCACGTGTCACGACGGTCGGAGAACTCACGGCGTCGATTGCCCACGAGATCAATCAACCACTCGCAGCGGTGACGACGAATGCAAACGCCTGCCTGCGCTGGCTGGATCGAACTCCGCCAAATCTCGACGAGGCTCGCGAAGCCGCCCGCCGAATCATTC